>Ga0256845_1000281_pt1 | contig 48717 bp, 45 predicted proteins | sample RiftiametaG_FD_189101 | JGI IMG/M metagenome (GOLD analysis project Ga0256845, IMG submission 189101) | Tube worm associated microbial communities from hydrothermal vent at the East Pacific Rise, Pacific Ocean - Riftia | ecosystem: Host-associated > Annelida > Integument > Unclassified ...
CCTGTTTGTTTTTACACTCTCTTCGTTAAAATAATTTACCGTAACCAGTTATGCTAAATCATTTTTCCTCGATTTTGCAAAAAACAATTCAATCTAAATTAGACTCATATTATAGTTAAACTGGTATTATGCCATTCTCAAAAAGAAAAAGATTTTAAAATTACTTTTTCGGATGTAAAATGTGAGAGCGAAAAAGGAACTGCAAATTGGAATGCTTACTATACGTTTAGCCAAACAGGAAGAAAAGTACATAATGAGATTTTGGCTTCTTTTGAGTTTAAGGATGGCTTAATTATTAAACATACGGATAGTTTTGATCTCCATAAGTGGGCAAAACAAGCGATGGGTCTCAAGGGATGGTTACTTGGGAGTACTTCTTTTTTTAGGACTCAACTACAACAAAAAACAAATAGTTTACTTGATAAGTTTTAACTAAGGGAGGTGTAGCTTTCTAGTGTCAAAATAGATTAATGTAAACGCAAAAGGGATTGAAGTGGAAATCCTTTGTTGTTTTTTTGTTCTGTATTTCGACAAACTCAATATGACACAAAAAAAACAACAAAGATTGGGAACGAGAAAGCCCGACCGAATATATGGCGTAGCGTGAGCGTAGTCATGTATTGGGGGTTTGCCCTAATATTTTATTTTATTAATGAAGTATATTTTTCTTTTCTTTTTATCGGCTTCTTTATTTTTTATCTTTTGATAGCCTGTTACGATGTAATAATCGTCATACCAGTAGCTAATGCCTGTACTTGTTGTGTATTTTACTTTGTCGTTTTCACTAAGGGTTTCAATTACCGATATAGACTCATCTCTCATTGTTTTTCCGTCGTCCGAAAAGGTTTTGAAATAGATAAATGATTTTCCTGAATAAGATAGTTCTAGGTTATCATTTTCATCTACTGATTTCCTAATAAATCGTTTCACAAAAAATGGTTTGTAATCAACATGCATCTTGAATATATTGGTCCATTCTATATCGCCTTCTTTAGTAATGGAGGAAACCAGGGCATGAGTATATAAATATCCGTCAAACACTCTTTTCGTTTTTGTGACCGATTGCCCATTTACGTAAGTAGTGTAGTGTTCCGTCCTGTAAGTGGGGACATAAAATTCAGAAACCACATAGCTTTTATTCTCTGTAAGGTAAAACCCATGTGTGGTGGCTAAGAATTTTCCATAAAGCTCTTTTCCTTTTTTTTCTTTTTTAGCTTTCTTTTTCTCAACCTTCTTTTGTCTTTTTTCTGACAAGTATTCTGTGAAATGTTCTAAATCTAAAAAGTTATGGTATTTCAATGCACTTGTTTTCCCTGCCGCAGACAATCTCCCTGTAAAAAAACCTTGACTGTAACCTTTTCTGCTTCTAAGAGAGTAAGTCCCACTTATTAGGTATGAACCATCGTTATTGTTACTTAACCTTAAGTCTGTGATTTGTTTTTTTTCTCCCAAGTCAAATGAAAGGGGTTTTCCGATTAGTTTTGCGTGTGCATCATATTTAAAAACCAAGTGTTTATATCCTCCTTCATCTGCTTTTACTTCAAATTGTATATGATATTCATCATCGTGCTTACCGTAAGCATCAAGATGAGGCTTTTTATACCCTGAAACGGGAAGAGCAACATCTTTGTATTTCCCTGTTTTTAAATCAAAGCTACGTATAAAGTAGTTTTTATTCGCTTTTATAAATGCGATTAATCGTTCTTCCATCATAGAAAAACTTAGTACCGCTGATTTTTTAGGTAATACTCCAGAAAACATTTTAGTCCCTCCTGTTTTTCTACTCACGCTTAATTTATAGGAACCTTTTTTAGAATAATTTAAGTAAACAATTTTATTTGAACTTGCGGATGATTTTCCTCGTTTTAATTTATGAGGAATTACATTTATAATTGTTTTGACAGGGTTGAGTTGACTGTCCACCCATACAATATGTCTTTCGTAATTTTTGTTTTCACCTTCTGTGTAATAGCTTATGGCACCTGTTTTGTCACTAAATACAGTAAAACTACGGTGTTTTTCAGATTCAATTCTCTTTACTAATTTTATTTGTGCATTTGTACTCATCCACGAAAGGATGAAAAATAGACTGAAAATAGTTTTTAAATTTTTCATGATAATGATTTTTTATTTAAATACTTCACTTAGGACATCGAGTGAATTAATTTTATCTAATGAGCTGATAAATGTGCTGTAGTATTGTAACACAAAGCGTAGTAAAGAGTTACGAGAATTGCTGTTTAAAGAAAACTGTTCGTTAAAGTTGCAAATTCTTAGTGCATTAAGTAATTGTAGTTCTTGAGTAGAAGGAATGTCTTTTTCAGTAATTTTTAAATTATTTTTGACTGCCATTAATGCAGTATTTCCCTCAAAGTCAAAGCCTAAGTAATTAGTTAGTTGAATTAAAAAGATGAGATGAAAATTTTCAATATTAGCTTCTGCTTTACTGAAATAGATTAACGAGCGATTGATGAAGTCAAATAATTGATAATCTTGCTCTTCTTCGTGTATTAAGGCTTTGTTAAGTACTTCAGATAGGAATAATAAAATACTTGTTTTGGAGATATTTGGTAAAACAATAAACGAAGATGGATGAAATTTTGCTTCTGAAATGCGATTGATGTTGGCGTTACTTCTTTCGTATACTAACAAGTCCAAAATAGACATAGGGCGGTAAAGTGCCGCTTTGTTTTTACTCTTGGCAGATCGTACAGAGTTAATGATGTAGCTTTTAGTGCCTAACTCACGGGTGTATATTCGTGATATAATAGATGATTCTTTGTATTTGAGGGTGCTTAAAACTATTCCACTTGTCTTGCGAAGCATATTGTTATTCTACTACAGCAAATTTAGTCACAAAACGATCTTCTCCAGTAAGGGATGAGCTAAGCACCAAGTATATACCAGTTTTGATTTTTTCTCCATTAATATCTCGTCCATTCCAAACTACTTGACCACCTTCGGCATTAGTTTCATAAACTAATCTGCCTGCCATGTCTGTGATTTTAACTAAAGCATCAGTTGCTAATCCTCTTATGCCGATAAGTCCATCGTAATTAGGGAGTACAGGGTTTGGGAATACTTCTACATTATCATGTAATTCAGTTGACTCAGTTGCTTCTGCCCAGTATGAGGCAATACCTCTATCGGTGACAAAAAATACTTCTCCTGTTTTATTATTTACAATAATATCTTTAATTACATTAGAGGGTAGGGGACTGTTATTTGTATTAAAATTGTAAATAATATCTTCTCCATTATCGTTAAATAGAAATACACCGTTATTAGTGCCGAACCATTTTCTATTAGCACCATCTACAATGATTGAGGTAACTTCTTCGTCTTGTAATAATGGTCTTCCTCCTACGATAGGTTTATGAGCCTTATAAATGCTTTTGTCAAATATACTCGATGTTTCTCGAAATACTGCCACTCCTTGTCCTGTCGCCATCCATACGTCATTATTTTTGTCGATGTCAAACTCTTTTACTTTCCAGTGAGGAAGTTTGCCATTATTTGGATCATTATTCAGGTATCGTTCTTGTTTTGTTTTAGGATTAAAATAAATCATACCACTTGTTGCACTAACACCACCAAGCATCACCCAAACGTTGTCATTTTGGTCTATTTTAATGTCTTCGGGTAAAGTAGACCGTGATGTTTTTAGTAAAAATGAATCCCAAGAACCATCTGCATTCATTCTATGAATAGATTCTTTTCCTCTAGTTTCATGATTACAAACCCACATGTCTCCATTGTTACCCATACTCATACCGAGTACTTTAGTCCACTGAGAGCTTAATAATGCTGATACCAATGGAGAATTTACAGAGTCAATAATAGTAAAATCATCACTACTACCATCCCATTCAAGTATTCCGCCTCGCATACAAGAAATATAATATTTTCCTCTAGCAGGGTTGTACAAAACGTCAATAGCATTAAAAACTTTTTTACTAGACATGTTTACATCTGTAGTTTTCCATTTACCATTATATTGATGTACAATGACGTTATTACCGCTGGGTACATAGTTGTTGTGCTTTCCTCCGGTAATAAATATTCTACCATTACCATAACTTGCTTTCCAAATTTCATCATTCTCTGGTCCATTGGGCTTGATTCTTGTTGTGCCATTTCCAAGTTCTAACTTTGTGAGTCCTGACCAATTATTACCCCCCCAGTATAAACCATTTTTGTCTTTTAATAAATCATTGGCATTGTGATATTTATCGGTTGTTGTAATCGAAGTGATGTCTTGTGTGCCATTTATTTCATACACTTCGTTGTTGTAGGTACAAAGTAAAACATTATTACTTGTACGTAAATGATGAATTGTTTTAGTAGGAAGGTTGTTTACAAGATTAAACTGATTATTGGTGTAATATTGTACTTTTCCAGTTTCATCAGCTATATATAATGTGTCATGAAGGATGTCTATGTCAACTATATTAGCATTAGAGATTAACGATTTCCAATTGACTACATCTAATAAGTTGTACTGTCCTTGTCTATTGGCTGTTTGTATGCCTTCACTTGTATGAATGAATAATGAGTCCTGACTAAGTGTAGTTTTGTGAACGATAACTTCCGCCCCGCCATTCCCAATATTACGATATGTTTCTTTAATTTCTTGACGAGAAATATCTAAAACAACCAAGCCAAAGTCACTACTTAGGTAGGCTAATCCTTTACTTGTAGAGATATGATTAATGCCCTTACTTCCTGTGATATTACTAGTAAATATATCATTTATATTGGTGATGTTATGCCCTGTTATCAAGTCAATATTGCCATCAGTATAGGCTACAATAATAGTTTGAGATTGTTGGTCATATCCAATTGCTGAAAAACGATTACCGCTTAAGCCGTCTACTCGGTTAATCTCATGATGAATATTCTCTGATTTATCATAAAAAAATAAACTATATTCAGTAATGACATATATTCTATTATTGACTTCTATAACTTGTTTGAGATCAAAAAAGAAGTTATGTGTTCGCCATTTTCCAAGTCCAAAGTCTTGAGACTGAGTATAACTCAACAAACACAAAGAGATAAAAAAGAAAAGATGTTTAATTATTTTCATACTTTTATTACGGTATAACTCACTATCTAGTAGTATAACAAAATAAACAAGGTTTTATTGTGTTTGATTCAAGAATAGAGTTTAAAGAAAAAAGCTACTCGTTTGAGTAGCTTTTGAAGAGGCGTCTGGCGGATTCGAACCGCCGTAGATGGTTTTGCAGACCACTGCCTAGCCACTCGGCCAAGACGCCTTATTGTACAAAAGTAGATAAAATCTATTACATTCCAAGCATACTTGCTAATCCTTTTTTCTGACCAGTTGACATCTTGTTCATCTTTTTCATCATTTTTCGCATATCACCAAACTGACGCATCAATTGATTGACTTGCTTCATATCTGTCCCACTTCCTTGTGCAAGACGTTTACGTCTACTACCATCAATGATGTCTGGATTACTCCTTTCGGTTGGCGTCATAGACTTAATGATAGACTCTATAGGTCCAAATGCATTATCGTCTACTTCCACTCCTTTCATCGCTTTACCTACTCCGGGTATCATGCCTACAAGATCTTTGAGATTCCCCATTTTTTTGATTTGGTCAAGTTGGGTAAGAAAGTCATTAAAATCAAATTGATTTTTACTGATTTTTTTATTCAGCTTACGAGTTTCTTCTTCGTCAAATGCGTGCTGAGCACGTTCCACCAACGATACAACATCTCCCATGCCGAGGATACGTTGTGCCATTCTATCAGGATGAAAGAGGTCAATAGCCTCCATTTTTTCTCCTGTAGAAATGAATTTGATAGGTTTCTCAACAACTGCACGAATAGATAATGCCGAACCACCTCTAGCATCACCATCTAGTTTAGTAAGTACTACTCCGTCAAAATTAATTTTTTCATTAAAAGCTTTAGCGGTATTAACGGCATCTTGTCCCGTCATAGCATCTACTACGAATAATGTTTCGTTAGGATTTAACGCTTCTTTAATCCGAGCAATCTCATCCATCATTGCTTCATCTACTGCTAGTCGACCAGCAGTGTCAACAATAAGGATATTAGCCTGTATGTCCTTGGCGTGTTTGAGTGCATTAGTAGCAATGTTTACAGGGTTTTTGTTCTCTTCATCAGCATATACGTCTATGCCGAGTTGCTCTCCCAATACTTTTAGTTGAGTAATTGCTGCAGGACGATAAACGTCACAGGCTGCGAATAATACTTTTTTGTTTTTGTTTTTATAAAAATTACCTAATTTCCCTGTAAAAGTAGTTTTACCAGAACCTTGTAACCCAGACATCAAAATAACTGTTGGATTCCCTTTGTCGTTAACAGCAACGTGCTCACCACCCATTAGGGTCGTCAGTTCATCACTGGTGATTTTGGTAAATAATTGCCCTGGACTTACAGAGTTGATTACATTTTGACCTAATGCAGCATCTTTAATTCGGTCAGTAACTGATTTGGCAACCTTGTAATTAACATCAGCATCAATCAGCACACGACGAATTTCTTTTACCGTTTGTGCGATGTTGATTTCTGTTATTTTACCTTGACCTTTAAGGGTTTTAAAAGCCGTTTCTAATTTTGAACTTAAATTATCAAACATAATGTTTTACTTGTAGACTGCAAATATACAAGATAATCTTGTTAACCACAAGAATCATTTAGATCCCCATCCTTCTCTGTCGAGACTTCTGTATTGAATAGCTTCTGCAATGTGTTGGGCTTGGATGTTATCACTGCCTTCTAAGTCGGCAATAGTACGGGATACTTTCAAAATCCTATCGTAAGCACGAGAGGAAAGTCCTAAGCGTTCGATAGCTGTTTTGAGTAATGTCTTGCTGACTTGGTCTAGTTGACAAATGTCTTTCGTGACTTTAGGAGGCATCATTGCGTTAGAATAAATGCTTTCACTTAATTCTAAGTTTTTGAATCTTTTTTCTTGAATATTTCGGGCGTTAATAACACGTGTGCGAATGGTTTCACTTTTCTCGTTTTTTTTGTCAGAAGTGATTTTTTCAAAAGATACAGGGTTTACTTCTATGTGGATGTCAATCCTGTCTAATAAAGGACCGCTTACTTTACTTAAGTATTTTTGTACGGACATTAGAGAGTCTGGATGCGTACCATCTGCTCGATAAAAATCTCCCGAGGGGCTAGGATTCATACTTGCTACTAACATAAAGTTAGCAGGAAATTCTACACTTGCCCTGGCCCTTGATATTGTTACTTTTCTTTCCTCTAAAGGTTGTCGTAAAACTTCTAATACCGTTCGTTTAAATTCAGGTAATTCATCTAAGAATAAAATTCCGTTATGTGCTAAAGATATTTGACCAGGCTGAGGAATGTTGCCACCGCCTACTAATGCTACATCACTTGTGGTATGGTGTGGTGCTGCAAAGGGACGCATTGCAATTAACCCCTTTGTTTTATCAAGCTTTCCTACTACCGAGTATATTTTGGTGGTTTCTAAAGCTTCGTTAAGACTGAGTGGAGGTAAAATTGTCGGTAACCTTCTTGCTAACATTGTTTTTCCTGATCCTGGAGGTCCAACCATAATGATGTTATGACCTCCCGCTGCGGCTACTTCTAATGCTCTTTTTACACTTTCGTGTCCTTGTACATCCGAAAAATCAGCATCGTAATTGTTTAAGTTGTAATAGAATAAATCACGAGTATCTCGTACTAATGGCTCTATACTTGTAGGGTCTTCACAGAACAAAATAGCTTGTGCTAAACTTTCTACAGGAATGATGTCTAAATCATTTACAACTGCAGCTTCTTCGGCATTTTCTTTTGGTAAAATAAAGCCTTTAAATCCTTGTTGACGTGCTTCAATAGCAATGGGCAATGCACCTTTTATAGGACGTAATAATCCGTCTAAAGATAATTCTCCTAATATTAAATAGTCTTTTAAATGAGATGATACGACTTGCTCAGATGCTTGTAAAATACCTAAAGCAATCGGTAAATCGAATGAAGAGCCTTCTTTTTTGACGTCAGCAGGCGCCATGTTGACAATAGTTTTATGGCGAGGCATTCTGTAGCTGAGGTATTTGATAGCAGATTCTATACGATGCTCGCTTTCTTTTATGGCACTATCGGGTAGCCCAACCATAAAGACTCCTTTTCCTTGAGTAATGTTGACTTCAATCGTTATTAGTGATGCGTCTACTCCAGATACTGTACTGCCATAAGTCTTTGCTAGCATGCCATTTCTTTTTCTATTAGTAGGATCAAAATATGAATGATCTTGATGTGGATTTCTTGTACTCTATCTGCAAATCCTTGGTGAGGCACTCTGATTTCAACATCTGCAAAATCACTTAGTTCACCACCGTGCTTACCTGTAAGGGCGATTACTGAGATGCCTTTTTGTTTGGCTAATTCCGCTGCTTTTAATACGTTTTTAGAATTCCCACTAGTGCTAATGGCAAGTAATACATCTCCTTTTTGTCCCATCGCATTTACAAAGCGAGAAAAAACAGAATCATAACCATAATCATTACCTACACAAGTAAGGTACGAGGCATCTGAAATAGCAATAGCGGGCATTGCCTCTCTGTCTTCTCTGAACCTACCTAACATCTCTTCTGCAAAATGAGAGGCGTCACAGTTACTACCACCATTACCACACGAGATCACTTTTTTTTCAGCTTGAATGGCTTTGACAATAACTTGAGCAGCATCTGCAATGTCCTGAATATTTTGTTCGTTATTTATGAACTGATTCAGTACGCTTGCAGACTCTTGTAGTTGGTTGAGGATTATTTCTTTATTTGTCATTTTTAATTTATCATTCCTATAAAAGCAATGTATATAAATTTGTAGAACAATCCCTTATAATGAAGATGAATATTGTGCTTTTACTTGGTAGATGGTATTTGGAGAAACTTTAATTGTATTTTTCGTGCTCTTTTCATCTATTGAATATAAGTATTTTTGTTGCTGAACTGTAAAGAATATTCCCCCTTCCTTACCCTTTTTGTAAGGATGTTTCCCATTGTCAAAAAGGGCATGCCGTACCAGGTATGGATTGAGAGTGTATTTATTGAAATTCTTCTTAACTCGAATAGGGATGTATGAAATGCTACCGCTGTTGTTGATGATAATGTATTCCTCTTGTGTTGTTCTTACACTTATTATTTGATTTTTTTTAGTTTTAATATGAACTTCAATAGTTCTTATGCCTGTATAGGTAATGATACTTAGACTAAGCAATATGAAATATTTATATCTTTTTTTTCGAAAGAAAAAATAAAAAGAAATCATTATGAACATAAGAAAAAGAGCATCCAAATGTGAAAAAGGAATGTGTTCTAAATTAGCAAAAGAAAAAGAACCTAAAATTTTCAAATAAAAGACTTGGGAATAAATAAAAGCATCAACAATAGGAGCAAATAAAGAAGGGGTAATTAAAAAAAATAATCCAAAAAAAACGATAAGAAAAGTATATGGAATCATAAACAAGTTAGAAATAATTGTTAAAAAAGAATAACTATGCATATACATTAATACTAAGGGTACTACGAAAAACTGCACGGAGATACTGACGACAATTATATCCATGAAATAACGCTTAAGCTTAGGGAAGTGGGAGTAATAAGATTGGAATAAAGGGACAAATAGTATGATGCTTAACACTGAGCCAAAAGAGAATTGAAATCCAACATCAAAAACTATAAAAGGATTGATTGCTAACATAGTCAAGGCAGTTGCTAGTAAGGCATATTCTACGGGTTGATCTCTTTTTATTATTGTACCAACTTGCACTAAAGTAAGCATGATCGCCGCTCGAACTACTGAAATTGAAAAACCAGTAATTGCTGTAAATAGCCAAATTCCGATTATTGATAATATGATTAAACGGCGTTTTTTTTGAGTAAAAATACTAAATACCCAAAAGACAATACCAACGTGTAATCCAGATACCGCCATAACATGTAACGTGCCTGTTTGAGCAAAGTCATGATGAATAGAAGTCGGCACTTCTGACCGTAGCCCTAGTAGTAGTGCTTTTAGAATAGTGTTATGAGGTTTGGGTAAATGATTGTCTATGCGGTGAGCTAGAGTATGCCTAAAAGCATATATTTTGGAAAGGAATATTGAGCTAGGTTGATTAGAAGTAATAGTATAGCTTTTCGTACTATAATAACGATGATATTTAATTTCTTTTAACCATAAATAACGTTGGTAATCAAAGAATGCTTTTAGCAATGGGGGCTCTAGTTCTTCTGGGGAGAATGAGGTTTTTATAATGTCTCCGTAATGTATTGGTTCCTTGCTTTCTAGGTATAATCGTACTTTAATATTATTAAGTAAAGCATCACAACTATATCCGTAATCTTTGGGAGTGGGGTCGCTATTTACTTTCAAATAATAATACTGTTGTTTTTGTATAGATTGACTTTCAATAACACCTCTTTTGTATGAAATATTGATGCCACCTAATAAGGTGACAAGTAATAAGGCAAGTATAGAGGCTGTATTTCTTTTGTTTTTAATGAATAATAAAACTGAAACAAATAGAAGAAACAGTGTAGTAACAATTAAAATTGGTACAGGTATTGAATAAAAGAAGAAAATAAGTATCCCAATGAGGTAAGAAATTGTTCCTTTAATCAATAATGGGATTTTCATGGTCTAAACTTATTGATTATACCATTTGGACGTTACTTCGCCTTTAGTCGTGAAATCTTTTGAAAACCGAACAGTTACTGACTTGCTTTCTTGGGGTAATAAAGAGAAGTAATTATCTGACCAATGAATAGGTAGTATTTTTTCATCAATAGCTAATTCTACAAATAGAGCTATCGCATTTCCTGTGTTTTTGATTTCATAGGTGATAATGGTTTCATCCTCAGGTGATTTAAGGCTTGTTTGTTTCGTTATTAATGTTGTACTCGGCACCTTGTTTAGGTAGTTAAAATTAGCATGCTGTGTAGTAGGAGTATAAATCCAAGTGGCTTGATCATCATTTGCCATTTTATCCATTTTATCAGACAGCCAATAGAAATTGTCAGACACTAGACTATCTCCTTTGTAGAGATATAGTTTTACAAAATAGCCTCCTTTAATTCGAGTAATTGGTTTTTTAAATGCTCGTTCACTTGTATAAGTTTGCATTGTTAAGATAGCTTCTTGATGACTTACTTTTTCAGAATTGACGTTGTATACGTCGCATACGGCTCTTAGTTTTTCTGATTGTAAACTTTCGTTAGAAATATAAATATTTTCATCTCCATAGTTATAAATAATATGTAAAGGACTATTGGCCTTTTTTGCACCATAATATGCACCAGTAGGGTTGAGATAATAATCATATAATTGCCAATAGGTTTCTGGCCAAGCAGAGTTAAGCATCCATTGTACAACTCCTGTTGCTTTGGGTTTATTCACCACAAAGGCTTCAAACATTGGTCGCATTAGCTCATAATTTTGAACTTGTGCTAAATAGGCAAATTCTTCGATAGAAGTAGGTTTTTTGTATCGAGCATATAATGGGTCGAGGTATTTTTGCATAGTTTCAAAAGCATGACGACCATTGTGATATTTCCATACGCCACTTTCTAATGGCCATAGAGAGTCCGAAGGGATCATTTTTTTGATACTACTTAAGTTGGGAGGTTGAGGTCCAGGTCCGGTCTCTGTATTGAATCCATAAGCTCCACCATTTTGAGTATCGGTATACCAATAAATAGGCGGGACATAGTCATAAGGTCCGTACATCTTTACCCCCGTAGGGCCAGTTACTTTACTGGTATGTGTTTTTGCCGCACCACAGTATAAGGCCCCTTTGTTTTCTTCTTCAATAATTGAAAGATATTTTCTTTCTAATGCTTCTGGGTGTAAACGGTCACTTCCACCAGTCCACAGAAACACACTAGGATGATTCCGTAACCACTTTGTCATATCATTAAAATAATCAGCGATAAGGTCTATTTCTTTGTCGGTATTAATTGCACCTCCTATACAAGTGTCGCAATCATCAAAATATTCTCCGCCTATATATTCATTCCATTCCCACTGGCAGCTAAAGCCAACCATTGCTAATAGCCCATGTTTATCACATAAGTCATAAATTTCTTGAGAAGTCCCCCAAAAACCTTCAAACCTGACAGTGTTTAAGCCCATTTCTTTACAATAAATTAGTTGATTTTCATTGTATGCCGTAGAATTGTTTAAAAACAAATCATCTACCCATCCTCCTCCTTTAATCATAATAGGTTTACCGTTGATTTTATAACCACGATGTCCTTCAGGAGTAAAGTATTCTTCTACTTTTCTGATTCCAAAAGTAAGCTCTTCTGTATCGCTTATTTTATCATCAATAACAAATGATACTTTAGCTTGATACAGCTCAGGAGAGCCGTAGGTATGCGTCCACCATAAACGAGGTTTTTGTATAGTTAATGCTTTAAACTCTTGAGGAGACAACTTGATTTTTGTATTTGAAGAAGCTTTCAAATTCACTTCCTTTTTGATCTTTATATTTTCAATTTCAATTATAACTACTCCGTTTATCTCTTTACCAGAATTATTACTCAGTTCGGTACTGAGATATAAATCAGCTTGATTTATATCTAGGTTTAAGTCTGATCGGATAAAGGTATTAGATACATTGACTTCATCTACAAACTCTAAAGTTACAGGTCTCCATATTCCCATGTTTTTATCTTGTGGCTCTGGTGCCCAATCCACAAATCCTATTGTAAAATCTCCTGCTTTAGGTGGGAATACTTCTACTCGAAGTTTATTGTTTTTTTCTAATTGAGGCAATGTGAATGTATAAGTTTTAAATACTCCAATGACTTCGTTTGTGTCTGCTATTAACTTATTATTTAGCCATATATTGGCTTTATAGTTAATGCCTTCAAAATTTAGGATGCCTTTTTGGTTGATTTTGGTATCGTCTATGGAAAAATTTTTAGTGTATATCCACGAAGACTTAAAAAGAGTGTCAGAGACTTTTGATAAGTTTGTACCCATAAAAACATCACCAAACAAACCTTGTTCTACCAATGCTCCTAAGACAGTTCCCGGTACTTTGGCTTTGTGTTTTTGATTGGGATATTTACTAGAAGTCATTTCCCATTGAGACTCATCAAAAGAGGAGTATTCACTTTTCTGAATTGAAAAAGAAGAAGAGTTGAGTAAAAAGAAACTAGTAAGAATTAAAATGTTGAGTGCTTTTTCCATAATTTTAGAGAAGTATTAAAGAGAATCGAACAGTCAATTTAACAAAACCAATTTAATATTACATTGAGAACGCTTATTTTATATTCTATTTTTTTTAGTTTATTTTTTATTTCGGCCTGTAGAAGCACTGGTATTAGAGAACGTCCTTTTTTTGTAGATGATTGGTTTGTCTCTATACAAGGGATGCCTAAGGATAGTGGATATATGCTCACATTTACTTCAGAAAAATGGAATGATGTCATTGGAAATAGCTCGACATGGAATATAGTTGGAGATACTCTTATTTTGGATGATTTTTCAGAAACTAGAGAGAGTAAAAATGAAAAAAATTATATTCGTAGTAAAAGCATGAAATATTTACTTAAAAATTATACGGATAATTCTTTTGAAGCCATTCCTCGTTTCGAAGAAAAAATGGATAGCTATATTACTCTTCTTTTTGAGAAGAATTAATTAGTCCCATTTTTTTAGCTCTTTTTCCCCACTTTTGGCGAGCAAAACTTTGTAAGTCAGAAACGGTGTCCGTCTCATCCATGATTTCGAGACCTAGTAAAGTCTCGATAATATCTTCTAAAGTTACTAAACCAGCAACGCCTCCATACTCATCTACAACTATAGCTATGTGTTCTCTTTTGTCATTTAATTGTTTAAAAACTGTACGTAAAGACTCTTCTTTTGATACAAAAGAAATTTTACGTTTGACTGATTTTAAAGAGTCCTTATCTTGTTGTTGTATCAAGCCTTCTAACACGTCATCTTTTAGTAATACACCAGTTATAATGTCTTGATTTTCATCATATAGAGGGATTCTAGAAAACCTAAAGGGTTTGTTTTTTTTGTAAAAATCACGTAAATTTTGATTTTCATTTGCCGTAATCATCACAGTCCTTGGAGTCATTACATCCTTTGCTAATAGTTCGTCAAATTTAAGTACATTTTTGATAAGTGTACTGTCATCTTTAGCAATTGCCCCACTTTCAGAAACTACATCTGTCATTGCCATGAAATCCTGCTTACTGAAAATACTTTTGTTTTTGTCTTTTTTTAGCATTTTAGTTAATAAGCCACTGACCCAAACAAATGGTGTTAGTACCCAAAGTAATACTTTAAGACTTCTAGCGGTAATTGGTGCTAAAGATTTCCAATTATTAGCACCAATGGTTTTAGGAAAAATCTCTGAGATAAACAATATAGCCAATGTCATAATCGTTGCCACAAGAGACTCGTAAGAAAGATGAAAACCAAACATGTTGATATTTTGTGTACCAAACAGATGTCCCGCTTGAGCACCTACGCCGATTGCTCCTACGGTATGAGCAACAGTGTTGAGGGTAAGGATGGCAGATAGAGGTTTGTCTATGTCTTTTTTAAGTGAAGCAATTAGTTTTCCCGTACTTGGGTCTTCTTGTTCTTTTCTTTTTACATAAGAAGGCGTAATACTTAGTAACACCGCTTCCCATATTGAGCATAGGAATGAAAATGTAATAGATAGTAAAAAAAAACCGATTAATAATGTCATAATATTAGATTGTTATTTATAATAAAAAAGGCAACATAATAGAATGTTGCCTTCGGTGAATATTTTTCGGGAAAAGTGTTAAAATTTTGCTCTCCCATGTTCTGATCGATGAAAGGTGTATTCCATTCCTATCAGTACCCCATGGGTAGACAATCTAGAATTTTGTCTTTTTTCATCAAATCGATCGTAAATACCTCTTTTTTCTACAGAAGTCCAGTTAGGGTCTTTGTTCCAGAAGTAAGCATCCGCCTTATCGATAGAAGTTACACTCCAATCCCCATAAGCAGTAAAGGTAAGATTCATGAATCTAGAGAGATGATATTCTATGCCCATTCCTGCAGCAATTTCTAGGTTAAATCTTTTGTAATAAGCATAACTATGCCCACCTCCGGTCTCTTCTTCTGGCAGGTCGTAATAATCTCCGTCTGGAGAAAATCGCCATGTCACAAGACCTCCTCTAGAGCTTAATAAGCGAGTTATTTGCGGTCCTACGAACCATATGAAGCTCATTTTTTTAGAATGAAAGAATGGACGACTACGTTGTATATATACCCCCGTTTTTAAGTATTTTAAATTTTTAGTTCCTGTTTGGTCTGGATAAGATTCACCATTAATGACAAGATTAGTAGATGTGAATTTTTGCTTGTGGTGAGAATACATAGCACCAGCACGTATTGCCCATCTCCCAACATTCATGTGCGAAAATCTCCCACCTGTCATTTTATTCCCTGTCTGCTTTCCTTTTAAGAAGTGTGTAAAGTAAGCACCTGCTCCCCATGAGAAAGTCAATTCATGAGAGTAAACATCTCCAGCTGTTTTATTTGCAAGATTATGCACCGCAGTGTTAGACCCCATCAAGTATCCGCCAATCTTATTAGAACGTCCGTTTTGAGAAAAAAGGGATGTACAAATGAGTATCGATAAGGAAAGAATTAATTCTTTTTTCATAGCTATTCAATTTAATCCCCTAATATACAAAGTATTATTTAATTGTAGCGTAATTTAGACTAATATAAGTCTTCTGACTTACTCTTTTTTAAGTAGAAAGTTGTATTTCTTAATGTCTGAAAGTAACTCTACAGCTTTTAAAATGTCTTTGTCATCATCAAAAGTGGCTTCTATTAACCCTTTTTGGTAATAATATCGTGTGATAATTTCACGCTTTATGACCTTTATTATTTCTTTTTTGAATTCTACTAGGTCATTATTTTTTTCGATTTTTATTTTTTCTTCGAAAGCAACGATTTCTTTTGAGAAGTCAAATAATTTGTTCTTTGATACGTCAGCTTTAAATTTGTCTAGTGAATTTTCTGCGGGAATTTTGTAACTGTAGTCTTGTGTTTTTAGCCAGTGAATAAAATCATTATATTCAATAAATTTGTATTTTTTTAAATCTCCAATTGAGTCATGTTGGTAATAATAAGTGGTGGCGTAATCAAAAATCAAATCCTGACTAATTAATGCGGATAGTATCGCAGAAGGTTTTTCTTTTTTTATTTTGACGTCTGGTGTAAGTCCTGCACCATCATATACGAGTCTTCCTGCTTTGGTTTTGTAGGGAGTAAGTAAGCTATCTGGAAGTTTTTTGGCTGTGCCATCTTTTGTTCTGTTGCCATAGTCTATTGCTTGTATGCACCTTCCGCTTGGGATATAATATTTGGCGGTAGTGATTTTTACTTTAGACTGGTAAGAAATATCTTTTACAGACTGTACCAAGCCCTTTCCGAAACTTTTGCTACCAACTAATACTCCTCGGTCATAGTCCTGCAATACTCCTGCTACAATCTCTGATGCAGAGGCACTACGCCCATTGGTTAGTACCACAATAGGAGCGTCCGGTAAGATAGGAGAGGTTCTAGTCTTAAATGTTTCATTCCATTGCTCTACTTTACCTCTTGTGCTGACAGCTTCGCTTCCTTTCGGAACGAATAGCCCAGCTATATTGATCGCCTCATTGAGTAATCCCCCTCCATTACCTCTTAGGTCAAACACGAATTTCGTAGCTCCTTCAGCTTGTAATTCTTTGATAGCATTCGCCACATTTTCAGAGGCTTTTCTTGTGAATTTACTTAGTTTAAAATAACCGATTTCATCATTAATCATTCCGTAATAAGGAACGTTTTCTATGGTTACTTTTTCTCTTGTAAGGCTGAGATTTATGAGGGTTTCTTGGGCGTAACGTTTTACTTTTAATTGTAATTCCGTGCCTGCTTGCCCTTTTAATAATTTACTTATTTCGTTAGAGTTTTTTCCTTTTGTACTTTTCCCACTAATCTCTACAATTTCATCTCCGATTTTTAATCCCGCTTTATAGGCTGGAAACCCCTTATAAGGCATTAATACCAATATACGCTCTTTACGAGTGCCGATAATCGCACCAATTCCACCGTACTCTCCAGAAGATATTGTTCTAAAGTCTTCTATGTCGTCTTCGGGAATATAGACTGTATATGGGTCTAAAGATTCTAGCATTGCATCAATTCCGATTTTCATCAAACGGTTTGGCTCTAATTCATCTACATAGTATCGATTTACCTCTGCGTATACAGAAGATAGGATTTCCATGTTTTTAGAAATTTGAAAATATCGTGAAGATGGCGTATCTGCTGAAATTAAGGTCAGCGTCAAGAAACAAATAATTGCTCCCCAAGTTAAATTTTTCTTAATCATTACGTTCGTTTTGAATACGTTGTAAGATGGAAGATAGCTTTTTTTGAATCAATTCAAAGGAATTAATCTCTTTTCCGATATAAATAAAAGCAATATGTAAAGACTTGCCTTCTTGTAATAAAAAATGTTTACTCAGTCTATAAGCTTCTCTTGTTCGTCTTTTTATGATATTCCTGTCTACAGCTCGTTTGTAAAATCGCTTAGAAACGGTAATCAAAACAGAATGATTTGATTCGTGTTCTTGTGTTAGAATTTTAACTCTAAATGGGTATAAACTAAAAGAGGAACCCTTTTCAAAGAGTTCCTGAATTGCTTTTTCGCTAGATAAACGTTCGTGCTTACTAAATGAATGCTGTGACATATGCATCCTCTTAATAGGCTAAAAACAATTTATTTAACAAATTTCTCGCTAGAAACAGTTAATTTTTTTCTACCTTTTGCACGTCTTCTTGCAAGTACAGCTCTACCATTTTTAGAGGCCATTCTTTCTTTAAAACCGTGCTTGTTAACTCTTTTTCTATTCGAAGGTTGGTATGTTCTTTTCATTTTTTAGTCGTTCTTTACTTTGAAACGGGTTGCAAACTTAACATTTCTTTTCTTCTTTTAAAAGATTAAACTAAAAAAACGTTTAGATTAATCCTGAGCACTAAATATTTTACCTTCTTCTACTCCAAAATCAGCTTCTACCTTGAGCCTAGCCTCTATGTTGGAAACAAGGATGATATAATCGCCTTTTCGGATAATGGTTTCTTCTGATGGATTTTTGTACAAAATCCATTTTCCTTTTTGTTGTTTTACCGCACCCATAAATATAGCATCGTATTTTTTTTTCATATTCATAAAGACAAATACACAATCTTTATCTTTATATGGGTTAGATTCTAATACTAAAAATTGTTGCATATCAAAATCTAGAGTAGGGTGTACGGCAGCCTCCATGATGTCTTCAGTAAAGGCTGCTACTTCTGGCTCATAAATAAAACTAGCAACTAATTTTGACGATAAGTCATTTTTGGAAACTATATAGTCTACACCAGCATTATGAAAAGTGTTTTTAAGGTTACTGTTATTTATCGTTACAATAAGACTTTTTTCTGGGTGAACATTTTTGATGTTCAACATATATACCAAGGTTTCTGTATCGTCGTTAAAATTAATAAATATAGAAGCAGCTTTATCAATATTGACCTTGTTGAGGCTTTCCATATTATGATAGTCTGCAAATAGTACAAAAACATTTTTATTGTCTGGGTAAATCCCATTGATTGAATCTACATTGTTTTTGTTGTTAGTAACAATTGCTACTTTGGAATTTGCATTTAGTAATTGATTAGCTACCAATCTACCAAAGTCATTCCAACCAATAATAATAGTATGGTTTTTAAATTTAGTTCCGTTTAATCCTAGCTTCTTGTCTTCCATATATTGATTTGCCGTGTTACTAATATTACCGATGATATAACCGATTACCCCTACGCTACCTAATAACAAGATAAACCCTATTATCTTGCCACCTGTTGTTATGGGGTAGTAATCCCCATAACCAACAGTAGTTAATGTCACTACCGAATACCATATTGCATCTCCTAAGCCTTTGATGGAAGCCCCTTTGGCGTGACTCTCTAGGTAGGATAGCAATAGCATTAACATTACATAGAAGCCAAGGGCGAGTAAAATGTATAGTCGGGTTCTTCTTTTTGAATAAGATGCCATTAACTGTGTAAAGTTTCCTTTTTTTGTTTAAAATAGCATATATTTAGATGATTCACACTAAACAGATAAAAAAATGTTAAATAGAATATGGATTCCCGCATTGATTTTACTAAGTGCTTGTGCACAAGTTAAGCAGGCTAAAAATTTTTCTGAATGCGAGTTTAATGTTGGTAAGACTAGCCGGGTAGTAGTGGCAGGGATTTCGTTAGATAGTAAAAAATCTGCAAGTGATTTTAATTTTTTGGAAATAGGAAAGTTATTAAAAGCTTTGGGAGATAAAAATTTACCAATGTCGGCTAATGTAAATGTAGATATTCAAAATCAAGGAGAAAAAATGGCCGCCATTAATAAAATTGAATGGAAGGCTTTTATTGAAGATACGGAAATTACTCAAGGTACATTGGTGAAGCGTATAGAAGTGTCTGGGGGGAAAAATATAAGTGTGCTGATTAATGTACAGGCTAATATTGCAGAATTACTTTCAGGTGATGGACGTGGTGATATTATGAATTTTATGTCAGGTATGATGGGGGGTAGTGAAAAAGAGTCTTCTATTAAGTTAAAAATCAAACCTTACTTTAAAGTAGGGAACAAATTTGTAGGTTATCCGGGTTATATCAACCTAACTAAAAGGGTAAACTAAATGAAACGGACACTAATATTAGGGGCGACTACAAATATTGAGCGTTACGCTTACAAGGCCGCAAAACGATTAACTCAGCACAAACACCCTATTGTGCCTGTTGGAATCAAAAAAGGTGAAGTATTTGGGGAAGTTATTTTGAATACTAAGGATTTACAAAAAGAGATTGATACGATTACTTTATATGTAGGAGTTCGCCATCAACCAGAGTGGTATGGCTATATTGTTGAGACTAATCCAAGACGAGTTATCTTTAATCCTGGCACGGAGAATCCTGAACTGCAAACTCTGCTAAAGGAAAATGAAATCCCTTATGAAGAGGCTTGTACTTTGGTTTTGTTGAGTTTGAATGCTTATTAAGGGTAGGATTTTTTTTTGCGTTAGGGATTGACGTGGAAATTCTTTTTTATTTTTATACTTCGACAAGCTCAGCATGACAAAATTATAAAAATAAAAAAGATTGGGAACAAAAAGCCCGACCCCACGAGTTTGCCTTTTTGGCGAGTGGGGGAACGCCCAAGTTTTATTTTGAATTATATTACTCTTTATTAATTAGGGTTTCTTCTGTGGGAAAGAATTTTTTCTGATTAAACACGATATAAATCACTGAACAAAATATAGCAGCGTCTGCTACATTAAAAATAGGCCAAAGTGAATAATATGTGCTACCAAATATTGGCCAGTCAGCTGGAGTTCGACCCCGTATAATGTCTACAAAAAACATATCAATTACTTTCCCGTGAAACCATGGTGTAGGCGGGTAAACAATGTTGCCACTAGCATCTGTCGTTGTAACGAGTAATTTAGGGTCTAGTACAGCATAGAATATACTATCTAGTAAATTTCCTACAGCTCCGCCAAATATAAATGCTAAACAAATTTGATAAGCCTTGTGCATCTTTTGTTTAAAAATTTTGGTGATATAATAGGCAATCCCCGTGATGGCAATAATACGAAATACTGTTAATATAATTTTACCATATTCTCCGCCTATCTTTACTCCAAATGCCATCCCAGGGTTAGTGACGTACTGCAATTTAAAGAAATCACCAAATATAGGGATTACTGTGATGTCTTCTGTCATTGTTTGGTGTACAATATATTTGGTCAGTTGGTCTACAATGATTACTGCCAAAGAAATGAAGAAGAGTTTATATATTTTATTGTTTTTCATCTACCTATACTTCAATTGCTAAGTTAAATTTAAATTCATCTATCTCAATGGCTGTTCCGTTTTCTACTTTATCGCTTACCGCTAATGATAAAGCTTGTGTCTCGGCACAGATATAAGCTTCGTTAGTTGTTAAGGCATCTACAATTAAGCTTTCATTGTTTTCAATGCTAATTTTAATTTTGTCTTGTATTTCGAGTCCCATTTCTTTACGTAAGTTTTGTACACGATTTACAATGTCTCTAGCGATACCTTCTTTGCGTAACTCGTCCGTAAGTGTAATGTCCAAAGCAACTGTTAGTTCATTATCTGAAGCGACTAGCCAACCTGGGATATCCTGAAAGGTAATGTCTAAATCTTCTACAGATAAGTCTATGTTTTCACCGTCTAGTTGAAGCGTGATTTTACCTTCTTGCTCGGCAAGGTTGATTTGTTCTTGACTCATTTGAGCAATCACTCCTGCTAAGGCTTTCATTTGTTTACCGAACTTCTTACCGAGTGTTTTGAAGTTGGCTTTGACACGTTTCACCAAAATTGTAGCTGAGTCGTCTAGGTATTCAATTTCCTTTACGTTTACTTCATTTTTGATAAGTTCTTCTACTGCTTCAATTCTATTTTTGAAATTTTCATTCAAAATTGGGATCATTACTTTAGCAAGGGGCTGTCTTACTTTTAGTTTTTCTCCTTTTCGTAGTGAGTGAACAAGAGAAGAAGTGCGTTGTGCTAAGTCCATTCTAGCTTCTAATTCTTTGTCTATTACTGATTCGTTAGCAACAGGGAAGCCTGTAAGATGAATTGAGTCTAAGTCATCATATTTAACAACGCTGTTTAGGTCTTGATAAACTTTGTCAAAATAGAACGGTGCAATTGTAGAACTTAATTTGGCAACAGTTGATAAACACTCTATTAAGGTTTGATAAGCGGCTTTTTTGTCTTCGTTATACTCACCTTTCCAGAATCTTTTTCTGTTTTGGCGGATGTACCAGTTGCTGAGGTTGTCGGTTACAAATTGTTGTATCAATCGCCCTGCTTTTGTTAGGTCGTAGTCTTCAAAAGCAATGTCTACTTTTTTGATTAAAGTATGTAGTTTAGATAAAACCCATCGGTCACTTTCGGTACGATTAGCTAATGGAATTTGGGCTGTGCCATTATCAAACCCATCTAGGTTAGCGTATAAAGCAAAGAAATTATAAGTATTGTGGAATGTCCCAAAAAACTTACGTTGTACTTCCGCTACTCCGTCAAGGTCAAATTTAAGGTTGTCCCAAGGGTTTGCGTTTGTAATCATGTACCAACGTGTAGCGTCTGGACCAAATTTGTTAATTGTTTCAAAAGGATTGACGGTATTGCCATGTCTTTTTGACATTTTATTACCTTTTTTGTCCAATACTAAGCCGTTAGCGATTACGTTTTTGAAAGCAACTCTATCAAACAACATTACTGAAATGGCGTGAAGTGTAAAGAACCAACCACGAGTTTGATCTACTCCTTCGGCTATAAAATCAGCAGGACAGGCGTTTCCACTCTCTACTAGTTCTTTATTTTCGAATGGGTAATGCCATTGTGCATAAGGCATTGCTCCCGAATCAAACCAAACATCAATTAGGTCTGTTTCTCTGTACATCTCTTGCCCAGAGTCACTTACTAAGATGACATCATCTACATAAGGGCGGTGTAGGTCTTTGAGCTCAGTAGGATTATTAATGCCTAATTTTTTATTGGCTTTTGCCATTTCTTGGTTCAGTTCTTCTACTGAGCCGATGCATTTTTCTGTTAAACCATCTTTTGTTTTCCAAATTGGAAGCGGAGTACCCCAATAGCGAGAACGAGATAAATTCCAATCTACAAGGTTTTCTAACCAATTACCAAACCTACCTTGCCCCGTAGCTTCTGGCTTCCAGTTGATAGTTTTGTTTAGCTCTACCATTCTGTCTTTTACGGCAGTAGTCTTGATGAACCATGAGTCTAGTGGGTAATACAATACAGGTTTATCTGTTCGCCAACAATGTGGGTAACTGTGTTCGTATTTTTTAACATCAAAAGCTCTGTTTTCTTCTTTTAGTTTGATGGCAATTCTTACGTCTACGTTTTTGTATTCGTCAGGAATTTCATCTAAATAGTCTGCTTTTACAGGCTCGTTTGCAAAGTCTGTTACTTCTGATACAAAACAACCTCTCTTATCTACAAGTGGAACTTCGTTCCCTAAAATATCTTTTACAACGATTCCAGGTATTCCTGCTAATTCTGCCACACGCTTGTCATCAGCACCAAAAGTAGGGGCAATGTGTACGATTCCTGTACCGTCTGTGGTCGTTACAAAATCACCAATGATTACTTTAAAAGCAGGTGTTGCTGGTTGCACATAAGGCATTAATTGTTCGAACTCCGTTCCTGCTAAGTCACTACCTTTGTATTCAGTTACAATTTTCCAAGGGATTAATTTATCTCCGCCTTGATAATCAGCATAAGTAATTTCTGATGATTTTTCGCTGAAATAAACACTTAATCTATCCTTAGCAAGGATGACCTCAATAGGTTCAAAAGTATATTGATTATATGTTTTTACTTTTACGTAAGTAATTCCTTTTCCTACCGCTAGGGCAGAGTTGGATGGTAATGTCCACGGAGTAGTTGTCCAAGCCAATAAAAATTCATTTGTACTACCTTTTATTTTGAATTGAGCTACAATTGTAGTGTCCTTTACATCACGATAGCAACCTGGTTGATTCAATTCATGTGAGCTTAACCCAGTGCCAGCAGCAGGAGAGTATGGCTGGATACTTAAGCCTTTATATAAAAAACCTTTGTCGTATAGTTTCTTTAGCAAAGCCCATAAAGTTTCGATATAGTCATTGTCAAAGGTCATATATGGGTTTTCTAAATCTACCCAATACCCCATCTGTTTAGTCAAATCGTCCCACTGCGATTTAAACTCCATTACAGATTCTCTACAAGCTTTGTTATAATCTTTTACCGATATTTTAGTGCCGATATCTTCTTTGGTAATCCCTAATTTTTTTTCTACTTGAAGCTCTACTGGTAGTCCGTGAGTATCCCAGCCACCTTTACGCTTCACCTGAAACCCTTTTAATGTTTTGTAACGACAAATCACATCTTTAACGGCACGAGCCATTACGTGATGAATACCAGGTGCTCCATTGGCAGAAGGAGGTCCTTCAAAAAAAGTAAAATTCTCTTTTCCTTCTCTAGTTGTTATAGATTGGTTAAATACATTTTTTTCTTGCCACTGAGTCAGTATTTCTTCTGCTACTTGAGCGTAATTAATGCCTTTGTATTCGTTAAATTTCATCGTATTTGCTGTTCTCCTTTGCGGTCAGATTCTCAATAATCAGTAAAGATACAAAGTCTTCTAATATATGTTGTTTTTATACTTAAAAAGTAATGCGATAAAGACTTTACTTTTATGATTATTAAAATAATTTCAAGAAAAAATGTATATCAATCTAAAAATTAGCTTAATATAAGCGATGAGTAAAAATGAACTACCTACATACAGCCATTCTCAACTTGCGTTGCGTAATGGGCAAGATTATCCTGAGGTTTGGTGTGCCTATAAAAACAATATTTATGATGTAAGTATTTCAAAACTTTGGAGAAAAGGGCAACATTATGAGCATTGGGCAGGGCAAGATCTCACTTTAGAGCTAAAAGATGCACCTCATACCGAAAATGTTTTTGATAAATTTAAAATAGTTGGTACATTAAGACCATGATTTTAGTAGCAGATAGTGGATCGACCAAAACAGACTGGAAACTTATTGATAATAATAACGTTCTAGAGACTATACACACCGAAGGAATAAATCCTTTTCATCAAAGAAAGGAGGACATAGAAAAAATCATAACTACAAGTGCATTAACTACTTTGGTAGAAAATGTAGAAGAGGTGTATTTTTATGGAGCGGGCTGTAATTTCCCTGAAAATATTCGTACAATGCAAAATGCTGTGCGCACCACTTTTTATGATGCAAGGATTTTTGTCGAGCATGATTTACTCGCCGCAGCAAGAGCTTTGTGTGGGCGTAGTGCTGGTGTAGCTTGTATCTTAGGTACAGGGTCCAATTCTTGTTTTTTTGATGGAAAAGTAATTGTACAAAACAATCCCTCGTTAGGTTATATACTAGGAGATGAAGGTGGCGGAGTACATATCGGAAAGAAGTTTTTGAGAGATTTTTTATACAAAGAATTACCTCACAGTTTACAACAGAAATTTGATAAAGAGTATGATGTGTCGGTAGATACTGTATTGGATAATATTTACAATAAGTATTTACCAAATAGGTACATATCTGGATTTATGAAGTTTATCTCTGCCAATATTGAACACCCCTATATGCATGGATTGGTGTATGAGTCTTTCTATGATTTTATTGACATGCACGTTACCAAATATAATCAGGCAGAAGAACATAAAGTACATTTTGTAGGTTCTATTGCTTACAATTTTAAAGAGATACTTCAAAAAGTAGTGATTGACTCAGGGTTGATACTGGGTACTGTAATTGAGCAACCAATACACGGACTTGTGCTTTACCACCAAAATAAAATATAATGACTTCTACAGAGTCTAGCTCTTTGTATGATGATTTAGAAAAACAATCAGTACAAAGTTTGCTTCAAAACATTAATAAAGAGGATAGGAAAGTAGCCGAAATTACTACCTCTGTCATTCCTCAAATCACTGATTTGGTAAAAGAAATAGTAACTCGCATGCAATCTGGTGGGAGATTATTCTATATTGGTGCAGGAACTAGCGGTAGGCTTGGTGTACTTGACGCTTCTGAATGCCCGCCAACTTATGGCGTAGATCACAATACTGTAATCGGAATTATTGCAGGGGGGGATGGTGCCATCCGAAAAGCAGTAGAAAATGCTGAAGATGACCCGAATCAAGGATGGGTGGACTTACAAGATTTCAAAATTACGGAAAAAGACATTGTAATTGGAATAGCCGCTAGTGGAAGAACTCCTTACGTAATTGGCGGAGTCACTACTGCAAGAGCAAACAAAATACTCACTGCTTGCATCACTTGTAACGAGAATACTCAGCTTGCAGAAGCAGTAGAGTACCCTATTGAGGTAGTGGTAGGACCCGAATTTGTGACAGGGAGTACCAGAATGAAAGCTGGAACAGCCCAAAAGCTTGTTTTAAATATGATTTCTACAACAGTAATGATACAGTTGGGTCATGTAAGGGGCAACAAAATGGTGGACATGAGACTCAGTAACGAAAAACTAAAAGAACGTGCTGCGATTATGGTTACACAAGAAACAGGCGTTTCTATAGAAGAAGCACGAAAAATACTTTTAACCCACGATAATGTTCGTGAAGCAGTACAAACAATAAAGCAATCTTAATGAGAAATAATATCGAGGCGATTAAGCCTATTTTAGCATCACCAAAAAAAATATTTATTACCACACACGCTAGACCAGATGCCGATGCACTTGGGTCTTCACTCGGTCTTAAGCTTTTTTTGGAAGCATTAGGACATACTGTGTCAGTGGTTGTGCCTACGTCATACCCTGACTTTATAGATTGGATGCCAGACACTAAAGATGTTATTGTTTTTGATCCAGAAAACCCTCAGCCAGTAGAGAAGCTAATTGCTAATTGTAATTTACTAGTTTGCACGGATTTTTCTAGGTTAGATAGAGTCTTTGACTTAGAACCATATTTACGGAAACATACAGGTGATTTTTTACTAATCGATCATCATCTTGACCCAGAAGAATTTGCACAATATGAGCTATGGGATCCTAAAGCTTCTTCTGCTTGTGAATTGGTAGTGAGGATGATGCAATCACTTGGCTATGATGAGTTAATAACAATAGATATTGCCGCTTGTTTATATACAGGAATCATGACGGATACTGGCTCTTTTCGATTCCCTAGTACTAGCCCTGCGGTACATCGCACACTAGCTAGGTTGTTAGAAACAGGGCTTGACCATTCTAAAATTCACCGTACTATTAACGAAAATAACCGAGAAAGTAGATTGAGAATATTAGGACATGCTCTTTCTCAAAAGTTAGTGATATTACCAGAATATCGCACTGCTTTTGTTTCGCTTACCGCAAAAGAATTGGAGCAATTTAATTACAAGCAAGGAGATACAGAAGGTATTGTGAATTTTGTACTCTCTTTAGAAGGCATTATCTTTGCAGGTATCTTTATGGATAAAGATGAAATGATAAAAATTTCTTTTCGTTCGGTGGGAGATTTTAGTGTTGCTAATTTTTCTAATCAACATTTTAGTGGTGGCGGACATAAAAATGCCGCAGGTGGAAAAGGAGACGGAACTTTAGATGAGGTTTTAGAAAAGTTTCAATCATTATTGCCTCAATATAAAGATGGCTTATTAAACTCTAATGACGATGAATAAACTAATCATACTATTACTAGTTGGCTTAAGCTATGGTGCTTATGCTCAAGAATACAGGCAAACGGAAACTGGCTTAGAGTTTAAGTTTTATCATGACGAACAAGGTGTAACTGCCAAGTTAGGTGATTTCTTGAGTCTTCACATGATTATAAAGGGTGAAAATGGTTATGAGGTCAAAAATTCATACAAAGAAAAAGGCGGTAAACAAATTTTGTTTCCTGTAAAGGTAAGTGCACATGAAGCTGACTTATATGAAGCAGTAAAAATGCTATCAATAGGTGATAGTGCTACGTTTAGAATTTCTACAGACTCGATGTATGCAAAAATTTTTAAAAAACCAATCCCATCAGGTTTAAGTGCTGGAAGTAAATTATTAGTTAATGTTAAATGTTTTAGCATCACTACACAGCAAGCACATTACGATAAGTTAGTAGAAAAAAATAAACAAGAAACTGTTAAAAGAAAAACTGAAATCATTGTTAATAAAAAAAGAGAGTCGGAAGAAATCGAATCTTATTTTAAGAGAAATGAATTTATTGCAAATAAAACGGCTTCTGGTATTTATTATATGCACAAAAAAATAGGGAAGGGGAGACTTGTCCAAAAAGGGAACTCTCTATTGGTAGACTTTGAAATGAAACGATTGGATGGGTTTGTCTTAGAGTCTTCATATAAAGATTCCGAAAAACCTTTTTTTACTGTCGGTAATGGTGAGATTATCCCAGGATTAGAAGAGGCTATTTTATTAATGAGAGATGGTGGGTATTCATTAATTGTAATCCCTTCTTATCTAGCGTATGGTTTTAAGGGAAAAGGAGAAAAGATTCCGCCTTACACTCCTATCGTTTTTGAACTAGGAATTTTAAGTGTAAGATAAAAGCCTAAAAACCATAACCAACATGAAGCCCTAAGCTAATGTGAATATCTTCAGGGTCATAGGCGATTTCAAATGCTGGTCCTATATGGAAGTCATTGATTTCAAACTCATAAGCAGATTCGAGGTGTAATGCAAAATTCAAGTCTGAGTTTTTATCTTCAGTTGTTAAACCTGGAGATATATTAAACGTCAACCGTTCTATCGGTGTGTAAGCGAGTACAAAACCAAAAGTATTGTGTTTATGTTGGTCAAAGATCCTTTCGTAGCCAAGTCCAATTCCTAGTTTTGTTTCGGCAATATGATGGACATAATGAATATGGAGTCCATAAGCGAGTTCTTTTTCTTTTAGAAAATAAACAGGGGCGTTAGCTACGCCAATTTCGTTATGATGATGCTCATGATGTTCTTCTTCTGCTTGAGCAAATACAAGAAAGGGATGTTATAAACAACAAAGTAAACAGAGGGACACGTTTCATGACTTTATCAAACTTTAAATTAAAAAACAAAAACAATAGAGGTTTTTAAAAAGTTCCTTCTGCAGTTAATAAATTTTCTATCACTTCTGGGAAGTGTTTGAATTCTAAATCATGAATTTTATTTGCCAAATCATCTGCGGTATCAGTAGGTAATAGCTCACATTTGGCTTGAAAAATAATTTGCCCCTCGTCATAGGCTTCATTTACATAGTGAATTGTGATGCCTGACTCAGTTTCTTTGTTGGCAACTATGGCGTTATGAACCTTCATCCCATACATACCTCTACCTCCATAGTTTGGTAATAATGCTGGGTGAATATTAATGACTTTGTTCGGAAAGGCTTGAATGATATTATGAGGAAATAACCAAAGGAACCCTGCTAAAACAATATAATCAATTTTATGTTCTTTTATGATTTCTAAAATTTCATCTGAATGATAAAAATTCTTTCTATCAAAAAAATAAGCTGGGATTTCTAGCTCTTTGGCTCTCTCTAGCACATAAGCTTTAGGGGTATTTGCCAAAATAAGTGAAACTTCGGCAAGCTCTTTCTCTTCAAAATATTCTGCAATATTTTGAGCATTTGACCCTGACCCTGAGGCAAATATGGCAATTCTCTTCATCTATGCTAATTCTGCTAAAATCGTTTGTCCACCTTTGGTGATTTTGCCTAACTCAACTACAACCTTAGCATCTAATGGTATGTAAATATCAATACGAGATCCGAATTTAATAAAGCCAAATTCTTCACTTTGTTCTACTTTGTCTCCTTCTTCTACGTACCAGCAAATTCTTCTTGCCAAGAACCCTGCAATTTGTCTGTATAATATTTGCACACCTTTATCACTTTCTACAACAACCGTTGTCCGTTCATTTTCGGTACTTGATTTAGGGTTAAATGCCATCAAAAACTTTCCAGGGTGATATTTGAAATATTTAACTACTCCAGAAATTGGATTTAAGTTATTGTGTACGTTGAGTGGGGACATGAAAACTGAAATTTGCTTACACTTTTTGTTCAGAAATTCAGCTTCTTCTACTTCTTCTATTACTACAACCTTTCCATCACAAGGACACATCACAAGGTTGTCCCCTTTGGTTAATTCTTTGTTTGGAATACGGAAAAAATTCAAGAAAATAAGGAAAAAGAACCATGATACTCCAATAATAAGGAATTGAGCAATTTGATTATCAGGAAAGAAATAAAATGCTCCGTAAGTAGCAGCAAGTACCAAAGCCAATGTTTTTAATAGAAATTTATGCCCTTCTTTGTGTAATGTCATGATAAGTTAAAGTTTGTTTTTCAATAAGATGTGCAAGATACAGATAATAATTTAAAACTAGATGTGAATGACTTCTAAGTAGACATAAGCTACTGGAGCAATTAACAATAAACTATCTGAGCGATCCAAAAAACCTCCGTGACCAGGGATGATTGATCCTGAGTCTTTTATGTTTAAACTTCTTTTTAATAGGGATTCAAATAAATCGCCATATACACCTGCCACCGAAACAATAAAGGCAAAAATTACCCATTCTAAATATGACAATTCAGGATTAACCCACGCCGATAATAATGCAAAGCCTATTGTAAACAACAACCCCCCTATAGCCCCTTCCCAGCTTTTATTAGGCGAAATTCTTTTGAATAAAGGTGTTTTCCCGAATAACTTACCAAATGCATAAGCCCCTGTATCATTTGCCCAAATCATAAAGAGTAACGACATCAAAATATAATAATGATAACCTTTGGCACGAGCTACCTCTGTTGCCAAATTATCGCTAAACACAACCTCGTGCAACAGCATAAAAGGAAGTGAAATATAAATAATCCCAAATAAGGTAACCGAAATGTTCCTAAAAGGCTGTTCTTTTTTTCGGTACAACTCCATCATAAAAATCACCAAGACAAAAGGAATATTCATTAAAAATACCCGTGTGTCTACATAATCGTTTTTATACAAAAACATCCCTACAATATTCCAAGTACTTAAAAGTACTCCCATCCACACATTAGGGTCTAGTTGTCTAGCTTTCTTAAATAAAGAATAAAACTCTAATAAAATCATTGTAGCAATGAGTAAAAAAACTCCAGCGTAAGCCCATTTACTATAATAGATAGCAGAGATAACTCCCGCAGCACCCAAAGAGCCTGCAAGTAGTCGTTGCTGAAGATTACTTAAGTTGTTAGCCATTTATATATAAAAGTGTTAATTCGTTTAAAGCGTTCACAATATACACGATTATTAAATATAAGAACATGTTTTCAAGAATAATAAATCAAATATTTTCTTCTAACTCAGGCTTCTCTACTGATTGCAAACAGGTTCTTATAAAGACATAAGCCAAGCCTCCAAAAATCATAGTTGAAACTATAATATAACCAATAGACGGATGGTCAAGTGTTTGGGCTTCATCTGGTAAAAATGAAAATGCCATTACAATGATGAAATTATTAATGAAGTGAGCGATGACAGGAATGTAAAATTTACCCGAATAAAAATATAGGTAACCAAAAAAAGCCCCCATTACCACACGAGGGAAAAATCCAAAAAAAGAAAAATGGATAAGACTAAAGATGACTCCAGCAGACCAAATGGCTAAATGAGGATTTTTAAATAACTTTATTAAAGAGTTTTGAATGATTCCTCTAAAAACGATTTCTTCGGCTATAGCAGGTACTACTGCCATAAACAAGGTTAACAAAATAGTATTAAAAAATGTATTGTGATTACTTCCTAGATAGCTAAACATCTCATTATAAGCTTGCTCTTTTTCTAAAGCAGCTATCCTGAATGATTCCCAGCTATTGGGTAGGATAATGTTATTGTTCCAATCAGCGATGATACTAATTAAAGGAAGAATAGCAAACATTAACATTATAGAGAGAAAAACAAGGAACTCAACTGGTACTTTATTTTTTTTGCTCAACTGAAAAGGTATCCGTTCACCATATTTTTTAAAAAACAATAAAGTAGGTAACAATAAGCCACAGATAAGAAAAAAAGCATTAAATGCCAGTATTCGTGGCATATACTGTGGGTAATCCGAAAGATTATTCATTACCTTTTGTAGCAAATCATTACTACCGTTAAATAGGATTAAGCCTAGCACAGAGCTAGCCAATAAGCCAAAGATTAAACCTATAAGGGAGTAAATTGCATAGCGTGCTAAAGTCTCTCGAGCAGAAAGCTTAGAATTATTCAAATTATTCATCTAAATTTGTCGTTCAGTTTATTGATAGAAAAAATACTATCCAGACAAAGATAACAAATGAGTGTTAAAATTGGCAATATTGATTTAGGAGAGTTTCCACTATTACTTGCTCCAATGGAAGATGTAAGTGATCCACCTTTTAGGGCTGTATGCAAAGCAAATGGTGCGGACATGATGTATACCGAATTTATCTCTTCGGAAGGGTTGATTAGAGACGCTCGAAAAAGTCGTCAGAAACTTGATATTTATGAAGATGAGAGACCTATTGGGATTCAAATATTTGGAGACAAAATAGACTCTATGCGTGAAGCGGCATCTATTGCTGAGCAAGCTAACCCAGAATTGATAGACATAAACTACGGTTGCCCTGTAAAGAAAGTGGCTTGTAAAGGAGCTGGAGCAGGGATTCTTAGAGATGTTCCCAAAATGGAACAAATGACCCGAGAAATTGTAAAACAAGTAGATCTTCCTGTTACTGTCAAAACCCGACTCGGCTGGGATAGCGATACCGTGCAGATTGTAGAAGTCGCTTTAAGACTGCAAGATGCAGGAATCAAAGCTTTGAGTATACATGGTAGAACAAGGATGCAGATGTACAAAGGGGAAGCCGATTGGACAGAAATTGCCGCAGTCAAAAACCATCCTGATATAGAAATTCCGATTTTTGGGAACGGTGATATTGATTCACCCGAAAAAGCATTGTTATACAAAGAAAAATACAATGTAGACGGCATTATGATTGGAAGAGCCGCCATTGGTTATCCTTGGATTTTTAATGAAATCAAACACTACCTTGCTACAGGAGAGCAACTCCCCAAACCCACAGTAAATGAACGTATTATTGCCTGTGAGCAACACCTCAACTTCTCTCTTAGTTGGAAAGGAGAGCGGCAAGGAGTCTTAGAAATGAGGAGACATTACACCAATTATTTTAAAGGAATGACAAATTTTAAACCATTCAGGACTCGATTGGTAGAGACATTAGAACCTAACGAAATTAAGCAAATTTTGACCGAAGTAAAAGGATATTATAGTTGATGAACCCAATTAAAATAAGCGATCGAGCGCTAACCGAAATCAAAAATATTTTTGACACCAAAGGCATTCCATCTGATTATTGCCTCAGAATTACCGTAAAAGGTAGTGGATGTGCCGGAATTAATCACGCTATTGGTTTTGATAAACTTGGAGACAATGACGAACAATACGACTATGATGGATTGAAAGTAATCATCAACAAAAAAGACTTTATGCACCTTATTGGTGTTTCTGTGGACTTTACAGAAAGTAATGATGTCACGGGATTTGTTTTTAGTTAAATTGTGGGAGCTTCCCTATCGTTTCACTCTCGTGGCTATTTCGCCCCAACGGTCGGGTCATTCGTTCCCAATCTTTGTTGTTTTTATGATTCTCCCATACTGAGCCTGTTAGTATCAGCATGAGCTTGCCGAAGATAAAATGAACTTTATCCGTAAAAAAACAACAAAGGATTTCCACTGCTACCCCTAAGCCATTTCTCGATTGAGTCAAATATAATTGTTAATACACCTTTTCTTGTCTATCTTGTTATTATATAAACCTCTTTATTATGCGAACGATTTTATTTATTAGTCTAATTATTTGTAGCAGTTTACTCATTGTTACTGAAACGATTTATCCAATTGAAGGAAGTTTACTTAAAATCATATTAGCGATAAGTACTTTGCTTTCAGGAGTATTGATGTTTATTTTCTCAGCATTAAACTTAGAGGAATTCAAAAATAGGTTAGCTAACCTAAATAAAGATTTTGTTAAAAATGACAAAGCCCTAAAAATTCAAATAGAAAAATCTGAGCAGATTGATGAAACGCTAGCCAAATATGAGCAAGTAAAATTAGAGTTTGAAGTCAGTAAAAAAAGTGTTTTAACCCTAGAACAAGAAAAACAAAACATACAGCTCAACCTCAATGTACTCAAGCAAGAAGGAGGTGAAAACAATATCCAGACTCAAAGCCTAAAGCAAGAATTGAGTCAAGCACAAAGTAATAATAATGAACTAAGTATTGAGAATAATGAACTTAAACGCAATGTGCTAAATCTTGAAATGAAACTAGCACAAAGCATCAATATCCGCCCAGTTAAAAAAGCTGAGTCGACTATTGCTACTACTGATTTTCAGTTCAACAATAAAGAAGAATGTTTACAAGTATTGGCTGATAAGAAGTGGAATGAAGTACATCAATACGAGTGCTCTAAATGTGAAAACACTAACTATAATGCCCTTAATCACCTAAATTCTCGAAAATGTACCCGTTGTAACCATATAGAGTCTGCAATGGCACGCACGATATTTACAGGAGTAAGATTCCCCTTAGAAAAAGCATTTCACATTACTCAATTGGTATTTGATGAGCCTAAAATTCCGATTGAAAAATTAATTAAAGAAACTGAGTTGAGTAAAAACACTTGCTGGAAGTTTAAAAAGAAAATAATTAAACAAATAAGTGCTTACCAAAAGAAAAACAAACTAAAAGCCAATAAATGGGAAGATATTATATACCCTAGTTTTATTTAAAGGCTTACTTTGTTCAAGTAGAGGATTTTCTCCTTAGTGGGTAATTACTATTTTCTTGCGTATTACTTCTGTGTTTAGCTTTATCTGAAAAACATAAACACCCGACTTTAAAAGCCTTGTATCAAATACTGTGTGCACATTTGTAATACTTTTAGAGTGCATTACCTTTCCTGTAACATCTATAACGCTTAGCAAGCTACTACTTTCGGTAGCTACTTGAGGTAAATCAATAAATAATGAGACCTTAGCAGGATTTGGATATATATTGATTTCGGATTTCGTTATATCAACCGCTATTACTTTTGATTTGGTGCTTGTGCCATCATAATCGTATTGTACCAATCGATAATAAGATACTCCATCCTCTGGATTATAATCTAGAAGATTATAATGTAATAGCTCATTACTAGTACCCGCACCAGTAAGTGCCTCAATAGCAATAAACTCGTTACTAGCATTTGCTTTTTCGATTATAAAATAGCTGTTGTTTGTTTCCGAAACCGTTGTCCACGACAATTGAGTCGCATTACTCTCATTAGAATAAACTCCTGAGAAGGAGAGTAGCTCGATGGGTAAGCCTACTCCAAAGGCAACTTTAATAGGACCGCAAGGACCAGCAGAAAAAACACTTCCCCCATTTATAAAGTTTAAAGCAGTATTACCTGCCGCACAAATGACATTATCTACTATTCCTGTAATGTTTGACTGCACAGTTAGTGACCCCATCGCTGAGAAATCTAAAATTCCTCCGCTTACATTCCAGCTACCAGTAGTGTTATTAAATGCAGCAGCTCCACCACCTACAACTTTCAATGTTCCCCCCGACATATTCAATGTTTCTCCATTAGTAAGAATCGCCACACTAGAAATAGTAAGCTCACCAGCGGTAAGAGTCATTGTCCCCGCATAAAAAAGAGGTAAAACAACAGACATTCCACCATGAGAAACAGTTACGTTATCATTAACGCCAATAGTTGCTGGTGGCACGATGTCCCAAGTACCTACTCCCGTAGAAGTATAAGTAGCTCCGTAGCTAAAACTAAATGCTAGTAAAATAGAAATAAATAAAATCTGTTTCATAACAATGTTAATTTACTGATACATAGGACAATATATAAAAAATGAGCAGTATAAAAAATAAAAACGAGAAATAATTAGATTAATACAATATTTTGTTAGCCTTAGTGAGGCTTAGCTAAAAAAACTGTTCCAACTTTTTTGGTTTTCAAAATATCGAGTATTACCTCTTTTTGCTTACCATTAGCTATATGTACCACAATGCCTTTTTCTGTGACTCTTTTTGCTGTATCAAATTTTGATTGCATTCCGCCTCTCCCTCCTGAGGATTTATCTTTTTGGATAAACTGTGTATACCGCTCATTTCCAAAAGGGATTTCAGTAATTACCTTTGAGCCGTCCTCTTCGGGATTACCATCGTATACCCCTGCCACATTAGATAGTATGATAAGTTTGTCTGCTTCTATCATAAATGCCATCAAGCCTGCTAGCTCATCATTATCGGTAAACATTAATTCCGACAAAGAAACAACATCATTTTCGTTTACGATAGGTACAATGCCTTCTTTCAAAAGACCTTGTAAACAAGACTTCATGTTTTTGTAATGCTCTTTGCTAGATGAGAAATCATTTTTCGTAGCTAATACTTGAGCACAAGTAATCTTGTGATCCGCAAAATATTTTGCGTAGGTACTTATTAGCTTTGCCTGACCTACTGCTGAGTATATTTGCCTTTGAGCAATATCTTCGGTGGTATTAGCTAATTTCACAAGTGTTTTTCCTGCTCCTACAGCTCCAGAAGAAACCAAAACAACTTGCGTTCCGCTAGCTTGTATTTCTGCTATTTGTTGTGCCAATTGATAGATTACGTCTGTATCTAAGGCTCCGTTTTGAGTCGTTAAAACATTTGTTCCAACTTTTACAACAATTTTCTTCATTTCTTAAAAAGCTGATGGTTTTAACCTTAATCCTGTATCTTCAGCTAAGCCAAAAATTAAATTTAGATTTTGAACTGCTTGCCCAGAAGCACCTTTTACTAAGTTATCAATCATTGTAATGACATGTAGCTTATTACCAAATTTTTGTAAATAAACTAAACCATTATTGGTATTTACCACTTGTTTGAGACTCGGATTTTCATCTACTACATGTACGAATGGATGCCCAGCGTAGTATGCCTTATATAATTCAGTCGCTTTTGTTAATGATAATTCTGTTTGCAAATAAGTAGAGGCAATAATTCCTCTTGTAAAGTCGCCTCTAAAAGGCACAAAGTTAATCTCCTGATTAAAATTGCTTTGTAATTGTTTGACACTTTGAGTGATTTCTTCTAAGTGCTGATGTTCAAAAGCTTTATAGATAGACATATTACCATTTCTCCAACTAAAGTGAGAGGTGTTTGTAGGCTTTTGCCCAGCTCCAGTAGATCCTGTAATCGCCGTAACGTGTAATTCTGATAATTTATTAGCTTTAGCTAAAGGCAATAAGCCAATTTGTATACAAGTAGCAAAACAACCTGGGTTAGCAATGTGCTGAGCTTTCTTAATGTCAGATTTATTCAATTCGGGTAAACCATAAACGAAGTTGTTTCCAGCTCTTTTATGTCTATAGTCTGTACTGAGGTCTATCACCTTAACAGAAAGAAATTCGGGGTTTTTGTCTAAAAATTTAGTGGCATCTCCATGACCCAAACACATGATTAATACATCTATATTTGTATTTAACTCACCTGTGAATACTAAATCGGTATAACCAATTAAGTCTTTATGTACTGCGTGGATAGGATTCCCTGCATTACTATTACTATGTACAAACTGGATATCAGCTTCTGGATGACCTACTAATATTCTTAATAATTCACCTCCAGTATATCCTGCTCCTCCTATTATTCCAATTTTCATTACTTTGTTTTAATTAAAAATGAATAATTTAAACCATTTTTTTTACTTAAAAAAACTTTCTGCTATCAGTACCTTCCTCTAGGAAGAAACTTGTAAGTAATCTTCAGAAATATTATTATTTGGTTTTATTAATTAGTCTATGAATCATTGTTTGGTTACCAAATATCTTAGAAAACCCTTTTACATCTTCTCCAGACCAAGCATTATTCATCTCACCATAACTACCAAATTCAGATGACATTAAATCATGCTTAGACTCAATACCAATTACATAGAATCTATAAGGCATCAGTTGTAATTTGACTGTTCCAGAGACTGTCGCTTGACTATTGTCTAAGAATTTTTCAATATCTCTTAAGGCAGGCTCTAAGAATTGACCTTCGTGCACCATATTGCCATAGGTAGCCGAAAGTTGGTCTTTCAATATCAATTGTTGCTTCGTTAAGGTATGTTTTTCTAAAGCATGGTGTGCTTTGATTAGGATCAATGGAGCAGCAGCTTCAAAACCAACTCTACCTTTGATGCCAATAATTGTATCACCTACATGAATGTCTCTCCCTAAAGCAAAGCCACTCGCTATTTCTTCAATTTTGACAATGGCATGGGCGGGATTCTTAAACTTCTGTCCGTTTACAACAACTGGTTCTCCTTTTAAGAATTCGATTACCATTTCTTCAGGTTCATTTTTACTGAGTTGAGTAGGGAAAGCTTGTTCTGGTAAATAACCATCAGATGTTAAAGTCTCAACGCCTCCTACAGAAGTCCCCCACAAACCTTTGTTAATAGAGTAAATAGATTTTTTCCAATCACGTTCTACTCCTTTTGCTTTTAAGAATTCAATTTCTTCTTCTCTCGATAATTTATTATCTCTAATTGGAGTAATGATGTTAATGTCTGGACAGATGATATGAAAAGTCATATCAAACCTCACTTGGTCATTACCAGCACCTGTACTACCATGAGCAATATGTCCTGCTCCTATTTTATTGGCATAATTAGCAATGGCAATTGCCTGAAAAATTCTTTCGGCACTTACGGAAAGTGGATATGTATTGTTTTTTAAAATATTTCCTGCGATAAGGTATTTTACACAGTTTTGATAAAAATTATCCGTCTCATCAATGCAGGTATGAGTAGTTACACCCAATTGTTTTGCCTTTATAGCTACATTTTCTAATTCTTCTTCTGAGAACCCACCTGTGTTTACAATCACAGAGTGAACTTCTAAACCCTTATCATCTGACAAATACTTTGCACAATACGTAGTGTCTAATCCGCCACTAAATGCTAAAACAACTTTATTATTCATTATTTAATCTATTCTTTTTCAAAGTGTAAATTTACACTTTGTTTATTGTATGTTAAAAAATATTTCAATTTTCTTTTTAATGATTGCCATTGACAAACATCATTCTTCTATTAAAATAGAGTCGAGAACTTCTTCTATTTGAGAAGAAACACTTTCAATGTTTTGTAGCTCAATTAATTTATCTTTCAATTGAGTGTAAAATGCTGACTTTTCATATTCTGGATTATCAACAATTTCTTGTAAAGCAGTAATTTGTTCCATCCCTGTTTTGGCTAAGGCTCTAGCTCGAAGTTGTGCCACTTCCAAATCAACCAATTCAGACGATAGGTTTTTATCCGATTTTAAATACCCTTTTTTCTTTTTCTCTTTAGCGGTGATGGCTACATAGGTTTCTATTTTTTCATCATCAACTACAATAATCGTCCCTGTTGCTATTTTGTCTTCACTCATTGACAGGATGTCGGCAGATTTATACAGCCTCACATCATTAGTCACTACTGCTATATGAGCGTTCTTTTGTAATAAATATGAATTTATCCAACCTTCTTTTCCTTCTTTGGTTAGGATGCGTAGGTATGTTTTCTTTTTCACCTCTTGGCTCTCTAGCACAGTTACCTTATTCCCGAAAGGGATAGAAACTAACCATTTATTACCTTTTCCAGAAGGTCCGGAATTTTGATATAAACCCGCCGATTTCCATAGTGAAATTGCTGTTGTTGTCTCTACATTTTGATTAGTCTCTTCTGATTCACTTATAGTGTCAGACTTTACTTCGTCTGTGATAAATGTAGTTTCTTGTTCTGTATTTGATTTATTATCGCAAGAATTAAGTACAAATAGAGTGATTAACCCTAATAGAAATATTTTTTTCATCTTATTGAGTAACGGTAAATGTTCTTTCTGTTGTATTAAATGGACCTTCTATATAATTTCCATCTTTATCATATAATTGGATTTTGATAGTATGTACCCCTGCTTTAAGCCCTTCTATTATATAAGGTTCCCAAGATGTAATTTTAAATTCATCTCCATCAATAGCCACACGCACATAATTATTCCCTGCCGAGATTTCAGTATTGACTAGGTAAAAATCTAAGAAAATTTTAGATGCTTCACTGATATTGTAAGAACCTTTTGGTCTACTATAAAATAAATGTTGTGCCGACAAGTCTATTGGGTCTTGGATTACTTTATCTCCCACCTGAAATTGGCTCAGTACATAGGCTTCTTTATGTTTTAAGCTTTCGTGGTATGAACGTGAGATGAATGCTAAGACAACGTGATTGCCTTCCTCTAATTGTGCCTTTGTAGTATAATTTTCTCCATAAACTGCCTCATAAGGTTTATTGTTCAAAATAAGATGAATATGTTGTCCTTTAGCCGAGTTAGAACAAGATTTATTGTCTGCATCAGATGTTTGTGAACCTAATTGATATTCACCATCTATTACTTTAAATTGAAAATCTACAGAGCCAGCGTCTAAAATCTGACCAGTACTTGGCGATGCTATTGTCAATTTAGATTCTGGAAACGTTGGTGAATCTTTTAATGCCCTAAGCGTGTATTTTTGACCTATTAAGACTCCCTCTTTTGGTTTCAGTTTAGTGTCTTCTTGATTGAGACTTAAGGAGTCTTTTTTTTCTGAATCCGAACTAGGGTTTTTATCGCAACTAGTTAGTAAAGCTGTAGTAAAAACTAAACTTGAGAATAATATTTTCATTTTCATAGGGTTATATTTTTAGACTTTATATAGGGTGATTTTTTTAATGACAATTAAAAACGATAAATTCTATTTTAGCGAAAACTAAGTGTTTTTTAATCACGTAACTTGTCTAATAGCATACTTAATGTTTTTGATTCCTCTTCACTTAAGGGGTCAAAAGAATTCATGAGTTCTTTAGTTGGACTATCTATTTCTTTTAATAAAGAAAGCCCTTCTTTTGTAATGCTTACATAAACTACTCGGCGGTCTTTTGTACATCTTTCTCTCTCGATAAATTCTTTGTCAAATAATTTATCCGTAAGCCGTGTCGTATTAGGAGATTTGTCAATCATCCTTTTTTTGACATTTTGCATACTCATCTTGTCTTTCGCACCTCTCAATATCCGTAGTATATTGTACTGAGCTGGAGATACTCCATAGGGATGTAATACCTCGTTGTTTAGGTTTTTGAACCAGTTAGCCGTAAACATAATGTTGATGAGAGCCCTTTCTTTCTCGGTGTCGAAACTACTTTTAATCTCTTGATCTATTGATGCCATACACAAATATAATGCTTTCCAAAGCAATTATTACATCGTAAGAAAATTATTTCTGTGATAAGGGTACTATAAGATGAAAAATATTGGAAACAAAAATTCCGATACCATAAGCTTTCCTTTTAGCAGTATTTTTAAAGCATTCGGTAAAAAAACAAAACCCAAGGGGATAAATGATAAACATTTACCGTACCCTTGAGTTCTAACCAGCTATGAAGTGGTAAACGTAGTACTAAATAAATTCTAGTACAATAAGCTTTCGACTACATAGATTATATTTTCGACAGATAGTTTTAAAGTTATTTGTCAAGTTTGCCAAAGATTTTAGAAAGTAACTCCGTTACTCTAGCAAGCGGGTTTTGGCGGATGTTTTTTTCTTCATCAGATACCTTTAAGAATAAACCATCTAAACCTTTTTGAGTAGCATATTCTGACAAATCAGTATTGGTTACTTTATTAATGTTCATTAGGCTTCCTATGGTCTCAGTCAATACTGGCTTATCTAGTATTGCGTTATACGATGAGACGTACTCCTCATATAGTGTTGAAACAGACTTTCCTGATACTTGTACAGAGTTAAGTGCTGCTTCCATCTTTGGGTCAAAGGCTGTGACAAGAGCATTGTACGTTTTCCCTTTAAGGAAAGATGTAGCAGCCGTGTCAGCACCAAATAATATTTTAGTAGCGTCGGTAATACTCATACTAGTGATGGCATCTACAAAGATTGGTTTAGCTTTTGCTGTCGCTGCTTCTGCTGCACGATTAATGCCTAAGATTAAAGCATCCTCCTTCCCTTTTAGTCCATTTGATTTGAATAAAGTAATAAGACCAGCTATTGGGTCTTTAATTTCTACGCCATTGTAAATAGTAGCACCAGTAATTGATTGACCACCTATTATGACACTTTTAGTTTTAAATGTACTAAGTGCATTTGCCATTTCTGGTGGTAAGAGTAATTTAACAGCAGCATCTTTAAAATAACCATCACTAACATTAAGCCTGCTTACGGCAGTATCAACACCAACTTTTAAGGCTTCTTTTAAGCCTTTTCCATTTTCGTCATCTTCATTTCCTTGGGTAATTTCTTTTAATATTTCTTCATCACAAGAAGTAAGCATAAGCGATGAGCTCAATACAAGTCCTGCAAAGAATATATTTTTAAATAGTTTCATGATTTTTTAATGTTTGTTGTAAGTTATAGTTTTTATCAAAATTAATGCCATCTTTTAATAATGATAGAAATTTATTTCGTGTAATCATCTCTGCTCCCATTCGTTGGAGATGGTCAGTATACATCTGACAATCTACAAAATTAAATCCTTCTTTTGCTAATGTGTGGGACAAATGAACGAGGGCAACTTTAGAAGCGTTGGCAACTTTGCTAAACATTGATTCACCAAAAAAGCACTTTCCGATGCTTATTCCATAGAGTCCGCCTACCAACTCGTTATTCAAAAACACTTCTACTGAGTTAGCATAGCCTAATTCATGTATTGCGATATATGCCGATTTCATTTCTTTGCTTAGCCATGAGCCACCCTGTCCAATTCTAGGGGCTGATTTACAGGCCTCTATCAAGTCGGCAAAGCAAGTATTGTATCGTACTTCAAAGCCTTTGTTCCGCAAGACTGACCGCATAGATTTACTAATCTTAATTTTACTAGGAAATATGATACAACGTGGGTCTGGACACCACCATAAGATAGGGTCTTCCTTTTCATCAAACCAAGGGAACATTCCTAAACTGTAGGCGTGTAAAAGCGTGTCGGGATTGAGGTCGGCACCTTGACAGACAATTCCTTCTTCACTAGCGGTGGTTACATCAGGAAAGTCATAATTACTTTTGAACATAAGGCATCAAAAAGCCCGTGATTCATAACAGACCTTGATTAGTTGAATGTTTTTTTAGATGCGCTTAGTAGCAGGGATTTTAGAAAATTCTTCTTTCATTGTTACTAAATTTACTTTTAAATCTTTTTTTGCTTTGTTAATCCAGATTAGTTCTTCCAAATCTACATATTTATCATCGTTAATATAGTCTTCCATCTCTTCTAGGTGATCGAGATCTGTAGCTTCTTCTTCTTGTTCTTTGCTGGCAACATTGGCTACCATATACATATAGGCTAGTACTTTTGCTTTTCTGTCGAGGTCTTGGTTAAGAATTGACTTGATAGATACACTATATAACTCTTTTGTGCTACCGAGTTGATTGTGCTTGCTTTTGAAAGCATCTATTTCGGCAGTAGTGATTTGTTCGTTAAGTACCATGTGTACTCTAGCATCAGTCTCAGGTTTTCTGAGTACACCATCAGCTGCTGACACGATAAGCGTAAGTCCTAGTAGGGCTTCGTTATAACTAAATTTAACTTCCATAGTTTTGTGATTTTCTTGTCAGAGTTAATGTAACTGTTTACTTTGTGGTTCAATTACGTAATAATCATAAAATTGAGCAAAAAGAAACACAAAAATATCGAAAAAAATGTTGCCGATTTTACAATTAGCGACCAAACGGGTGATAATTTTAACTTATATGAAGTTTTGAAAGAAAAAAGAGTGCTCATTTTCTTCTACCCGAAGGATTTTACTCCAGGGTGTACAACAGAGGTTTGTGCTTTTGGTAATATGTATGATGCTTTTATATTACATAATATAGAGGTAGTGGGTATTAGTAATGATGACGAGCAGAGTCATCAAATATTTCATGCTAAATATCAATTGCCATATCGCTTACTGTCTGACCCTAAAGGAAAAATAAGGAAACAGTTTGGTGTGAAATCAAAGCTGTTTGTGATTCCTGGAAGAGAGACCTTTATTATAAATCAAGATGGTAAAGTGGTGTTTCATTATGATTCGCTGACTAAAGCAGACACCCATATTGAGGAAGCGTTAGCCTTTTTGAATAACGAAACTACGAAGTAGTTTAGGAATCCGTCAGTAGATAGGTGTGGTAGTAGTGGTGTTCTTTTTTTGTCATGTTGAGTTTGTCGAAATTATAGAACAAAAAATAAAAAAGATGTAGCGAATAGCCCGACCTTAAAGTTGAAGTGAATCGACAGAGGAATGAAACGAGAAGGAAGCTTCAAATTTGTTTAATAATGATGGATTGATTTTAAAAAAGTCCTAACTTAGGGCTTTGGAATAAATAGATACTATGAAAAGGATATTGGTTACGGGTGGTGCAGGTTTTTTGGGGTCTCATTTATGTGAGAAATTATTAAAAGAAGGTAATGAGGTGATTTGTTTGGATAATTATTTTACGGGTTCAAAGCAAAACATTGTCCATTTACTTGACAATCCTTATTTTGAGGTAGTGAGGCATGATGTGACGCATCCATATTTTGTGGAGGTGGATCAGATTTATAATTTGGCATGTCCTGCTTCTCCTGTTCATTATCAGTATAATCCGATTAAGACGATTAAAACGTCTGTAATGGGGGCAATTAATATGCTTGGGCTTGCTAAACGAGTGAATGCTAGGATTTTACAAGCAAGTACTTCTGAGGTGTATGGTGATCCTAAGGTACATCCTCAAACGGAGGATTACTGGGGAAATGTGAATCCGATTGGGAAGCGGTCTTGTTATGACGAAGGGAAGAGATGTGCGGAGACTTTGTTTATGGATTATCACAATCAAAATGAGGTAGATATTAAAATTATGCGTATTTTTAATACTTATGGTCCTCGTATGAACCCAGAAGATGGGCGTGTGGTGAGTAATTTTATTGTGCAAGCTTTACAGAATCAAGATATTACTATTTATGGTGATGGGTCGCAGACTCGTTCTTTTTGTTATTATGAGGATTTGCTAAATGGGATGGTTGGTTTGATGAATTCTCGTGATGGATTTATCGGTCCTGTGAATATTGGGAACCCTAACGAGTTCACGATTAAGCAACTGGCTGAAAAAGTAGTTGAATTGACAGGGTCTAAGTCAAATATAATATATGAAGATTTGCCTTCAGATGATCCGTTGCAACGCCAACCTAATATTAGCCTTGCCAAAAAGGAGTTGAATTGGGAGCCAAAGATTTTCTTGGATGAAGGTTTGAAAAAAACTATTCCTTATTTTGAGAAAATATTGAAAGGGTAGTTTTTCTCGTTTTAGAAAACATTGGATTTGATAGTATCAGATGACAGTATAGATGAGGCCACTTTATGAGGTAATACCTAGTATTTTACAGTTAGTGATGAGGGTCTGAGAAAATAGGAGAAAAGAATACAACAAAGTATAGGCTTATATCATTTTAATTTTGATATATTGTATAATTAGATTGAATGATTTTTCACTTAAAATTTAAGTGTTTAAAGCTATTATCTTCAACCAAGCGATACTAAATTCATTTTAGCTTAGTAACTTGTACTACTTATGGCAATTTTATTAGGAATAGAGACAGCAACTCCTGTTTGCTCGGTGGCAGTATGGAGAGATAACAAGGTACTAGCTTTGGTAGAAAGCGAAGGTGAAAAAGATCATTCGGCTAAAGTAAATGGTTATATACAAAAAGCATTAGCAGAAGCAAACTTGTCTTTATCGGATTTGGATGGTGTAGTAGTTTCGGCTGGACCTGGTTCGTATACAGGTTTGAGAATTGGGGTTTCTACTGCCAAGGGCTTGTGTGTAGCTTTGGACATTCCTTTATTGGCAATTAACACATTGTTGGCAATGGCTTATGAAGGTTTGAGAAAACATCCTGATACTCAGCAATGCCCTATGATTGATGCCCGTAGGATGGAAGTGTATGCTTTAATCCAAAATGAAAAAAGAGAAATAATAGCGGAGACAAAACCGTATATTCTAGATGAATCTTCTTTTGAGAATTTTTTAATTAAAAAAACTATTTTTATGGGAAATGGAATGCCAAAATGGAAAGAGATTTCTACAAATAATAATACTTTTTTTGATGATGAAATAAAACCCTCAGCTAAAAATATTGTAGTCTTGGGGGAGCAAAAGTTTAAGCAAAAATTGTTTGAAGACATAGCATATTATGAACCATTTTACTTGAAAGCTGCAAATGCCCAAGTATCCAAAAAGAACTTCTTACATGGTTGATATTATCAATAAAGTTCAGCGAAGCGGACTCGTTACTTTAGATTTGGAAGACTATTTCCCAAAAGAAATTAAGCTGTTTGACTTAAAAGAAAATTTATTTCAAGGCTTAGTTTTAAGGGAAAAAGAGTTTAGAGAATTTTTAAAAAGGCATGATTGGACACAATATACAGATAAGCCTACGGCAATTTTTTGTTCTACGGATGCGATTATTCCTACTTGGGCATATATGCTAGTGATGACTTATTTGACACCAGTCACAAACGATGCTTGTATAGGTACTGAAAGTGAGCTGATGTCGCAGTATTACAAAAAGATAGTGACTAAGCTTGTAAAAGAAGATTATAAAGATGTAAGAGTTGTAATAAAAGGCTGTGGCAATAAAGAGGTGCCTTTATCCGCTTACGGGGACATAGTTTCTTATTTACAAAATACAGTTAAATCATTAATGTTTGGCGAGCCGTGCAGTACTGTTCCCTTGTACAAAATGAAAAAAAATGTTTGAGCTTCATTCAGATTTTAAACCCACAGGAGATCAGCCTCAGGCGATTAAGGAACTCGTAGCAGGAATTGGTAGAGGAGATAAAAGCCAAGTTTTACTAGGAGTAACAGGTTCTGGTAAGACTTTTACGATTGCCAATATGATTACCCAGCTCAATCGTCCAACACTTATCTTGAGTCATAATAAAACGTTGGCAGCACAACTTTATGGTGAATTTCTACAATTCTTCCCGAATAACGCAGTAGAATATTTCATCTCTTATTACGATTATTATCAGCCAGAAGCTTATATCCCATCGTCGGGTAAATACATTGAAAAAGACCTTTCTATTAATCAAGAGATAGAAAAACTAAGGCTTAAAACTACATCTTCACTGATGTCTGGGCGGAAAGATGTAATTGTTATTGCTTCCGTTTCTTGTATCTACGGTATGGGAAACCCAGAAGAGTTTAGTCGTAGTGTACTTACACTTAAGGTAGGAGAAATTGTCAGTCGTAACCAATTTCTATTTTCTTTGGTTGATATATTATATGCTCGAACAACAAGTGATTTTTCGAGAGGAACTTTCAGGGTAAAAGGGGATACGGTAGACATCTTTTTGGCTTATGCTGATTATGCTTATCGCATTATCTTTTTCGGAGATGAGATAGAAACTATTCAAGAAATTGACCCTTATACAGGCAAAAGAACAAACGATCTTAAACACGCTACAATATTTCCAGCAAACCTATTTGTGACAGGAAAAGATGCTGTTCAAAACGCTATTACTCATATTCAAGATGACTTAGTAAGTCATGTAGCTCAATTTGAATCAGAAGGAAAATACGAAGAAGCCAAACGCATCAAAGAGCGAACAGAGTTTGATATAGAAATGATGAGAGAATTAGGTTACTGCACAGGTATTGAGAATTATTCAAGATATTTTGATGGTAGGAAGCCAGGTTCAAGACCTTTCTGTTTACTAGACTATTTTCCGAAAGACTTCCTAATGGTTATTGACGAAAGTCATGTAACACTACCTCAAGTGCACGCCATGTATGGAGGAGATAGGTCTCGTAAGGTAAACCTTGTAGAATATGGTTTTAGATTGCCTTCTGCAATGGATAATCGTCCGCTCAAGTATGAAGAGTTTGAAACAATAAGAGGACAAACGATTTACGTAAGTGCTACTCCTAGTGATTATGAATTACAAGATGCAGGTGGAGTCATTGTAGAGCAGATTATTCGCCCTACAGGACTACTTGACCCTCCCATTGTTGTTCGACCAAGTATGAATCAGATAGATGACTTTATAGAAGAAGTAGAAAATTGTATTCAATTAGATCAACGTGTACTTGTAACTACGCTAACCAAAAGAATGGCAGAAGAACTCAGTGCATACTTGGATAACCTGAACCTAAAATCACGTTATATCCACTCAGAAATAGACGTGATAGAGCGAGTAGAAATATTGAGACAACTTCGATTGGGTGAATTTGATGTCTTAGTAGGCGTTAATTTATTACGAGAAGGAATAGACTTGCCAGAAGTAGCTTTAGTCGTGATTTTTGACGCAGACAAAGAAGGTTTTTTGCGTAATGCACGATCAATTATACAAACCATAGGAAGGGCTGCTCGTAACGAACACGGTAGAGTAATTATGTATGCCGACAAAATGACCAAATCAATGCAAAAAGCCATTGACGAAACCCAACGCCGTAGAGCAGTACAGATTGCCCATAATCAAAAACATGGCATTACACCACGTACCATCCTAAAATCCAAAGAAGCCATACTCGCCCAAACGAATGTAGCCGATAAAAATCCAGAGAAAAGAGAATACACCTACAAAGAAGAAAAAACAGCCATCGCTGCCGATCCAGTTATTCAGTACATGAGTAAAGACCAGTTGCAAAGGTCCATTGATGACACCAAACGCCGTATGGACGAAGCTGCCAAAGACATGGACTTTATCGAAGCCGCCCGCTATCGTGACGAGTTATTTACCCTACAAGAAAAACAAAATCAGAAATAATTTTTTTATTTGGGGCTTTCAGCCACTCGCCAAAAAGGCGAGCTCGTGGCTGTCGAGCTATTCAAGACCGTTGCAAAACCCTTGTAGTCAATTCTCTCTTTTTATATCCGTTATTTTTACCCCAAGTGAGTTAATAATAGTATGACCTTATCGGTTAAATAGCGTGATTAAATGAGTTTTACCTCATTTA
>Ga0256845_1000282_pt1 | contig 48707 bp, 34 predicted proteins | sample RiftiametaG_FD_189101 | JGI IMG/M metagenome (GOLD analysis project Ga0256845, IMG submission 189101) | Tube worm associated microbial communities from hydrothermal vent at the East Pacific Rise, Pacific Ocean - Riftia | ecosystem: Host-associated > Annelida > Integument > Unclassified ...
AGTCCATCAGGTGTCCTTTTAGTCGCAGTAATATCCAGCTGAACCACTGATAGCTCTCCTGATTTCATAAATTCAAGCTGTAGCGGGTTCCCCTTTGTATCATAAAACTTTCTTGTAATGGTTAACTCATTTGACTGGGGTATTGGTGGATTTTTTCTTTCCCCAACAAGGCTGATATTTGCGTATAAAGTATTTTTCCCTGCCTTAATATTGTTTATTGCCAGGTATTTTTTAAGATTAAAAATAGTTGTAAATGGTTTATTGTGTTCAAGTTGTATATCCTGATCCTTTGTATGAATTACAGCAGTCCACGCTTTATTCCCGGTTTTTTCAAATGCCAGCGCAGCCATGAAAAGGCAATTTCTCTCCTGGGTACTAAGCCATTGTCTGTCTTTTAAAATATCTGCCAGTTCAAAAACAATATTACTTAAGTCAAAGTCATAGACTATTGATAATTGTACTATTCTGGCAAGATCCCTGATATTTGACCCGTATTCACCATAATATCTATCTATTTTCCGTTTATATTCTTTTTTTACTTTTTGATAACAAGCTTCGGCATTCTTGGCATCGCCGGATAATTTGAATGAAACTGCCATATACATCCAGCTTAAACCATCATCATCTGTTTTGTTTTTATATATAGACATCAGGCGCCTTAAGTCACTCAAACGCGCTATTCCTGTTTTTGATAACACATATCCTGCATAGCTTTTAAAAGCAAACTCATAATGAGCAGGATCCATACTCCACTGATAATGTCTGTCAGAGTATACCCCACGAAGATATTTGCTTATTCGTCTATTTACATTATCCAAAGAAGATGTATTGACATTGCCGCCAGTTTTTCTCGCATCATTTAAAAAATCAGCAGCATAAACAGTCAACCATTTGTGCTCGGGGCTGTTAGAAGACCAAGAACCAAATCCACCGGTTGTTTTCTGGCGTTTTAATATCCGGTCAACTGCTTTATTTACCTGATCAATTCTGAACTTTTCAGTATATTCTTTTTTAAAATGATTTTTTACCTGCTTATCAAGCCCAAGGTCTGCTGCTGCATCCAATGTTGCAAGCACCCATGGATATCCGGAGCTGATGGATTGCTCAACACAGCCATAGGGATAGTTGAGTAAATATTCAAAATGCCTGTTAAAATCCATTGATGGCTTATCAGACAGGGTCATCTGCAATTGGACGGTGCCAGGCAGCAGATCCTTTGTCTCAAGTTCAGGTTTCCAGGATGTACCGGGTTTGATTGTTTTTGATGATGACCTTGTAACATATGGATAAGGAGAGCGCACACCAAGTTTCCAGGTTCTTTTAATATTAATATCCTTGTTTTTATTTGAAAGCACAAGTTTAATAATACCTTGCCCATGGCTTGCAATTGCCTGCATTGGAAAACGGAGAATAGTTTTTTCTTTATCTTTCAGCGCTATTTCTTTTTTTATTGAAGATTGCAAAATTGCGCCTTTCATTGTCATTTGAATAGATAATTTTTGAGGGCTGCCACTCATGTTCCTTATATCAAGGGCAGCAACAGAGTTATCTTTCCTGGCAAGAAAGCGTGGCATGGATATTTGAGTAACGATTTTATCAGCAACCTTTGTATCTGCATCAATTTTTCCAAATTGCTCGTCTGCAAAAGCCATTACCATCCAGCGAAGCTTGCCGTTGAAATTCGGTAAATCAAATTTTGCTGTTACCTGTCCATTTTTATTGAGTGATAATGGTTTTGAAAAAAATGATACCATCATGACTTCAGATTTTGGTTTGTCTCCGCCCCGGGCAAGTTTTGCCATGGCTTTTCTAAATCCACCGCCAAATCTTTGATAAGCAGCTATTTGTCCAATATTATCAATCACTTGGGCATAATTGTCATACAGATCAACATTATATCTGCGCTGACCAAAAAAGTATGAGGCTGCATCTGGTGTCTGATATTGCGTAATATTTAATATGCCAACGTCAGCAAGGGCAACAACCACTTTTGTATTTTTTGGTAATGGATAATCTGCCCTGATGGTTATTTTGGCGCTGATTTTTTTATTGGGTTCAATTTTTAAAGGTGCATCTATAAAGACATTTAAGATTCGTTTATCCCTTTTTAAAGGCAGGTGTATCATGCCAAAAGACCTGCCGGGAGCCGGTGTCTTTTGCATATCACCCGGTTTTATAACCATGACTGATGCATATAAATCATGACGATCCCAGGTTTTGTCTGTTGGAATATCAATTGTGGTACCTTTTGATTTGACCTGTAAATACTTTGAGTATAAAACTCCTTTTGAAGATTCAATTGTAACAAGAGCAAGCCCGTCTTCCGGAGGATTTACTAAAAGTTTTGCCGTTTCTCCGGGCTTATAGGCTTTTTTGTCAAACCCGAGACTTATCAGTTCAGGCTTTTGCCCATTGTTTTCCGTTGCATTCCCCCACCATGACCAGGATGTTTCAAATTCATATCCTGTTAAAGTGCTTCCATCAGTTACCTCTAAACGATATTTACCCCATTTTAAAGGCAGGTTTACAAGAACTGCGGGATTATCATTAATTTTTATGGATTTTGAAAAAACAACAACAGGAGTTTCATCATAGTCCCAATGCCATCCTCGACTGCCATTGTATCGCCAGAACCAGTTACGATCTTTTTTTATTAATAAAAGATCAAAGGTTTTATTTTTAAGAAATCTGCCTTTAGTATCAACACAACTTATTTTAACAGCTATTGTAGTGTTTGAATCAGGTTTACCTTTAAATTGAGGTTCCACGCCATAAAAATATTTTTGATTGAGAAGTGTCATAATGCCACGCCTTGTAACAGGGCGACCACCATTTTCATAGACGCTTGCATTAATGTTCAGCTGAACCGGTGATTTAACATAAGCCCATTGATTTCTCATTTGGAGCACTCCGGAACCTTTTTTATCAAGGTTTATTTCTTTAAATTTTTTCCGTTTGTATTCAAGCTTTTCTTTGGGGTCACCAAAATAATAGGTTTGAAGATTTTCAAAAGGATGTACATCTATCACAGCTGATATTTCGCCATCTACTTTGTTATTAGAAGCAGGTGCGCCATAAAGATAATGGGATTTAACCGGGACTGAAATGCTTTGTACTTGTTCTTTTTCAAGCTTTTTTTCCTGAATACCATCAAACAATTCTAAATCCATGTGCTCAGGAAGGAATTCTTCAATTTGGAAAACATAATCTGCTTGATTTGATTCGGCAAATTCCATTTTTAGTTTATATCTGCCGGTTTGACTTGTTTTATCTGTCTGATATTCAAACTCATAAAATCCTTTAAATGAAGGAAAAATAATTTTTTTAACACCCTTGCTTCCGTCAGGTTTATAGATAGTGCAGGTAAGTGGCAGATCAGGTGCTATTTTGCCATCATAGTCCCGAACCAGCATGTTAATAGAAATTTTTTCCAAAGGTCGGTAGAGGTTGCGGGGACCCCATGCAAAAATCTGATATTCGCTATGGGATGTTTTGGCATTTTTAAGTGCAGAAAGATCCAAAGCATTATGATTCAACCGTAGCACGGAAAACTGATTACCTTTTGTGGCAATAATACAATTTTGCCTGGATTTGATATAAAATTGAGCTTTGCCTTTTTTATCCGTATAAACAATTTTACTTGATTTTATATTTGTACTTGTCAGGGAAACAAGCTCAAGACGGACATTGTTAATCGGCTGACCCGTGGTTATATTTTGTGCATATACATCAAAAGTATTGGAATATCGTCTGGCATGCAGACCAATATCTGTCTGCATAAAATAAGTATATTCAAACATGTATTTATAGGTACCAGGTTCTTTCATAACTGCAGCATAAAGACCGGGTCTGGAAATTTTTTTAATTTTGCTGATATCAATATTATATTCTGTCCGCTGATTTTTTTTGGGGTTTAAGGCAAATCGTCCTGAATATTCAAGTTTTCCATATGTTCTCAATTTATCCATACTATAATAATTGTTTCGCCCGGTTCTACCTAACTCATTGAAAAATTCAATTATATTTTTTTTATTAATGGAAAAAAAATCAATATCTACTTCATTAATATTTAAAGTGGTAACAGGTATTTGTTTAGGGCTTGAGGAACTTAAGATATGCCCCCTTGATGAAAAACTGACATAAGGGTTAATTTTTTTTGTCTTAATGTGTTTGGTTTGACCGGATTCAAGTTTTTGATGATTGATATCTCTTATTTCACTTGAAACAATAATAGTATAATTTTTATTTGGTGTCACAAAAGGGAAAACAACTTTTGTTTGATCTTTACTCAGGATAAAATGCTCTGAACCATTCTCATCTCCAAGTGTGATATGGCGCTTTTTCAACAGTCTTTTAGATAGAGGAGCAGTAAATACAACTTCAATGGATGGTGCATTTTCATAAAGACCTTCTTTAATTGTGGAGATTTTAAATATTGCGCCCTTATAATCTTGTTTTGCTTTTTGCTCATCAAAACCAAAAACCGAATTTAAACTAAATAGCACACTGAATATACAAGTCAGGATAATGGCTGTTATGCGGTTCATATTTTAAGCTCCCTAAATTATTATTTTTTGATCAGAAACAATCATGTATTAATTTTAAGTACAACTTAACAAATCAGGGTCTATAATTTCAAGGTTTAAATGATTTTCCTGGATATTATTACAGCAATTCTCGGTTAAAAATTATTTTTAAGGTTAAAAGGTGTAATATAGTTAAAATATCTATATACAATTTTTTATATCTGGTTATTATACGAGGGAAGAAGTGAGGCTTGGATATGCTTTTGCAGCTTAGGGTTTCACTTGAAACAGATGCGCTGCAAAAGCATATCCAAGCCTCACTTTACCCGATCTGATACCCTGAAAGACAATATAATAATTTTGATAATATATAGCCTGTTATAGTCAACAGAGGAATCCTGTTATCTCCCAGTTAAGACCACATCTCCAGGAACTTCGTATTCTATTGTTTCATCATCATTTAATAACTCAACTTTTGGTGTAAAAAAAGGCAAAACCAAAGATAGGAAATTCGTCAAAATGAATACTACTCTGATAGAACGACAAAATCAAACCATAAATCCTGGTAAATCAGGAATTTTTAGTAGTTATTTCTCCAGGTTGAAAGTTGGAAGTATACTTAACAAAGCGGGTATAACAAAGATCAAAGCCAGTGTTATTGTCACATTGACTGAATGATGAATTAGCCAATATAACATTCATAGATGCCTTAAAAAGAATAATACACCTGGTCATAGATACACTACGCAATACTTATAATTTACCCGAAAGAGTCATAAATTCCATGCTTGACCTGATATTGGGGAAAGCAATTACATATTTTGACCTAAATAATAAGCCAAAGATAAAACTGGCAGCTGGCTGGAGTTGGGTCTTTAATAAAAAATTCTTTACAGATTTCAAGGGAACCGAAATTTAAAATATTGAGGATGTTGTTGTCAGGTTAAAGCTTCTCAAAACCAGGTACAATTGTATTAAGGAATATCTGGTAAGTTCGTATATTATTTATAAAACGACAATGCCATCTTGTCTTTCATGGTATAAGATCGGGCAAAGTGAGGCTTGGATATGTTTTTGCAGCGCATTTGTTTCAATCGAAACCCTAAGCTGCAAAAATATATCCAAGCCTCACTTCTTCCATTTATTTCCCTATAATAACCAAAAAGACAAAATTGTATGTAAATATTTCGGCTATATTACACTTGTTAATCTTAAAAATAATCTTTGACCGAGAATTGCTGATCTTATTACTAAAACTTGACATGGATTTAAGATAGATTTATTATAAATTCAATATTGATTTATTGGGAATTAACTATAGTCTAAAGTTTAAAAATGGAGGAATGAGTCATGGGTGATCTGATTTATCTTGATAATGGAGCAACATCTTTTCCAAAACCTGAAGAAGTTTACGCTTATATGGATAGTTTTTATAGAAACAATGGTGTGAATCCGGGAAGATCAGGATATGATCTTTCCATTGAGACTGGCAATGTTATTGAAGATACGCGGAAAATTATGTCTGATTATTTTAATGGAAAAAACCATAACAGGCTTATTTTTTCATTGAATTCTACAGATGCACTGAACCTTGCCATATCAGGGTTATTAGAGCCAGGAGATCATGTTATTACAACAAGTTTAGAACATAATTCAGTTTTAAGACCCCTATATCATATGTCCCTTAACGGGATTGAAGTCGATCATATTCCTTTTAATGATCAAGGCTTTGTTAATCCTGATGATTTTGCTGCAAAAATTAAGACTAATACTAAACTTATTGTTTTAAACCATGCTTCAAATGTGCTTGGAACAGTGCAGCCTGCTGAAGAGATAGGGCAGATATGTAAAGATAACGGAGTAATTTTCCTTATTGATGCTTCCCAGACAGCAGGGAAAATCCCCATTGATATTGAAAAAATGAATATTGATGTGGTTGCTTTTACAGGACACAAATCACTTTTAGGACCTGTTGGTATTGGTGGGTTATATGTAAAAGAAGGTATTGTAATAAAGCATACAAGAGCCGGCGGTACAGGTGTTAAATCAGCTGTAAAATCTCATCTTGAAGAATATCCTTATAGGCTTGAATATGGAACTATGAATGTTGTGGGAGTGGCTGGTTTATATGCGGGAATGAAATGGCTTCAAAAAAAAGGGATTGATAAGATTCACAAAGAAGAAATGGCTTTGACAGAGCAATTCAGAGACGGCTTAAAAGAAATAGATAATATTATTACCTATTGTCAGGATGATTTGACCAATCATATAGGAGTTATCAGCTTTAATATTAAAGGGCTTGAGCCTGTTAACACAGGTACGATATTGGATGGGGAATATAATATTGCCTGCAGGACAGGTTTGCAATGTGCTCCCATGGTACATGAACAATTAGGTACAGATAAATTACATGGAACCGTGAGGATGGGCTTTGGACCATTTAATACAAAAGCCCATGTTGCAACTGCTTTGAAAGCTGTCAGGGAAATTGCCGAAACCTATGTATAAATAGCTTAAGTTAAGAGTTTTGCTCTTGACTTGGATGAATTTAGTTTATAAAGTAAACAAATTATTTTTACATATGGATAAAGCTTTAAGAGGAAGATAATGTTAGATGTGCCCAGAACCACTGATACTGTTTTAATGGTAAGACCCTATGATTTTGGATTTAATGAGGAAACAGGTCAGGATAATGAATTCCAGCATAAGCTTAAATTTTCCGAAACCGAGATAAATCAGCAGGCAAACATAGAGTTTCAGAATATGGTTGACCTCCTTAGGAAAGAGGGGGTTATTGTTCTAATCCTTGAAAAACCGGAAAATCCATACTCGAAATCGCCTGATGCTATCTTTCCCAATAATTGGTTTTCAACAGAACATGACGGGACAATGCTTGTCTATCCCATGGCAGCTCCAAACAGGCGTTTTGAAAAAAGACCTGCGGATGTTGAAAAATTATTAAAGGTAAATGGATATAAGATTCGTAATATAATCAATGTAGGACACATTGATGAGACAGATAATTTTCTTGAAGGCACAGGCAGTATGGTTATTGATCATAGAGCTGAAATTGTCTATGCCGCACGTTCCAAGCGCTGCAGTGATGAACAATTTGATAATTTTATCAGGCTTCGTTTTTATGAAGAAGGTATTCTTTTTGATACAAAAAGTTCCAAAGGGCATCCTATTTACCATGCCAATGTTATGATGGGTTTAGGAGAGAAATTCGCTGTAGTCTGCCTTGATTGCATTTGCGGTCAAAAGGATAAAACAAGGGTGTATAATTCTTTAAATAAATCGTTTGAGGTTATTGAAATATCCATGGACCAAATGGAAAATCATTTTTGCGGTAATATCCTCCAGGTTAACTCCTCAGAAGGAAATCCTTTGATTGTCATGTCTCAACGTGCATTTAAAGGTTATTCAAGGGAACAAATTAAAAGATTTGAACAATATGGAAAAATTCTGCCTGTTGATCTTACAACCATTGAAGCAGTAGGTGGAGGAAGCGCTCGCTGCATGATGGCTGAAATTTTTTCTGAAAAGATAAACAAAACAGGATCAATTTCTTAAGATGCTATTTTTCCTTCCATCTTTTATGAAAGGTTGCTGCTCATTTTTATTATATACTATTAATACTATTGTTTTATGTTCGTTTTTATTTTTAATAGCAATTATAAAATTTTTAATTCCCATTGGCTTTGTTACAAAATTTTGTACAAAAGCTTTAATCTTTATTGCAACTTTATGGATAAGCATTAATTCTTTTAATATAAGACTTTTTCATAAAATTGATTTTGATGTTCGGGGACTTGATAAACTTGAACGAAAACAATGGTATCTCGTACTTTCCAATCATCAATCCTGGGTAGATATCCTTGTGCTTCAAAAAATATTTAACCGGAAAATTCCCATGTTGAAGTTTTTTTTGAAAAAAGAGCTCATTTGGGTGCCTTTTCTTGGGCTTGCCTGGTGGGCTTTGGATTTTCCTTTTATGAAGAGATATTCCAAAAAATTTATTGAAAATCATCCCCATCTTAAGGGAAAAGATTTTGAAAAAACAAAAAAAGCATGTAAGAAATTTAAAACAACCCCTGTTTCTATAATGAATTTTGTTGAAGGGACAAGATTTGCCCAGACAAAAAAAATTAAGGCAAATGGAGGATTTGAGAATTTATTACCACCAAAAGCAGGAGGGGTAGCATTTGTTTTAGGGTCAATGGGCGGATCTCTTCATAAAATAATTGATGTTACAATAGTGTACCCTGGCAAAATACCAAGTTTTTGGGAATTTATCTGCGGTAAGACAAAAAAAATTATTATTGATCTGCAAATCATTCCGGTAACAGATTTTCTGACCGGAGATTTTTTTGGTGATAAGATTTTCAAAGATGAGTTCTGTGATTGGTTAAATAGTCTCTGGCAAGAGAAAGACCGTAGAATACAAAAGTTATTAATAGAAAATAAAAATTTACACTAATTAATGATCATTTCATATTGATGTTTTCTTTTATTATCATCCTTATACATAAGTTCTTTTATTGTTACATTAATCAGTTTTTCATTAATCTTTTTTTCTGAATATTTGCCTTGTACAATAGTACCCGGAAATATAACTCCGGTCACCTTGGTGATTGTATCTCCAGGATTAGCATCATTCCAGTCTGACAGGTGCTTTTTCTCGGCTTTCATGTCCTCAATGGTTTGCTGTATCTCCAAAAGATTAATCTCAATTTTTTTAAGCTTTTTTTCTGCATCCTCTATTCTATCGAAACATTTTTTAAGTTTTTTGTTTGTCTTTTCTTCTTCTTGTTTAAGCAGATCTAAAGCAATCCCTAATTTAACTATTTCATCTTTTTGTTTGTCTTGTTGCATGGCTGAGTCAATTAACGAGCTGATTTTTTGTTGATTGACTCCATTTTTTTCAAGAATATTACCAAGTTTGGTAGCAGCTTTATGGTGTATCTCATTTTCATCAATGATTTTATTTTTCATTGTTTGCTGTTTGTTTTTATCTTTTATTAGACCAGTGATTTTTTCTTTGATCTCATGAAGTTCCTTAGCTATAAAGGTGTCTTTCCCTGTTCTGATAATATTGGGTTCAGAAAGCTCAGTACCAAGCTGCTTTGCAAAAATTCCCATTTTTGCTGTTATTTTGCATGAGATTATTTTCCCGTCTTTAGCAATGCATGCACCGCTGGTTTCTATTTTGGAATCAACAATTTCTTTGGTTATATAGATATTCCCAAGGCAGGCGATATCAGAATTGTGAACGAATTTAGCATAGATATTGCCCTTAGCATATATTTTTGCCTCGTTAATACCATTTGAGATGTTTAAATCTCCCTGGGCATGTATGATGCCGCCTTCAATTTCCTGCGCTTTAATATCATTTCCAGCTACTTTAAAACCATTCTTGATACACCCTTTGATTTGCACATTCCCGTCATAATTGATGTGACCTGTCTGATAATCAATATCACCATTTGCTATATATTCTTCATTTACAACTACTATGCCTGCCCAGGTTAGTTTTGGATATCCATTGACAGTGGCAATTATCTTAAGACTGTCTTCTGAAAGTTTTGTGCCTTGACCGTATTTTAGTTTTAGTTGCTGAGCTTTATTTGTCGCAAGTTCCTTGCCAAATATGGTTTTCCCATTTAAGGATTCTTTTAAGGGCGTTTTTTCAGCCAATACTGTTCCTTTTTCAACTTGCGGTATTATACCTCTATCTTTAAAATCAATCTGTCCGCTTAGGCTTAAGCCCCCAGCCTTTAAATGATCTGTATCAAAAAAATATTCAATTTTAGCATCTTCGCCTCGTATGGGGTCAATGCCTCGAGCTACGATAAAACCCTTTTTTTTAAAGCCCCTGGATTTGATAAAACCTGATAAAAGATCATCAGTAACAATACCAAAAATAATTCCCTTTTTAATGAGCAGCTCTCTGATATCTTCAGGATTAATATTATCATCAAACTCCTCTGTTTTGGATATTAATGCTGTCAAGGTGTCTTGTGTGACTTCAAGTTTAATGCCATGTTTTAAAATTTCTACCGTGGTGAATTTTGATTTTGATTCCGAGGGCTCAATTGAGTTAACATCCGAGGGTTTTTTAACAAGGGCACCAGGTTTTTTATTAATATTTTCATAGCTTTGTTTAAGCTCTTTGATCAACCTGTTTTGAATTTTCAAGATCATATTACGATGATCCAGTGTTATAATGCCTGCTTCCACAAGCATGTCACCTATGAGCCTTGGATTTTTATTTGTCTTAAAGCTTTGATTCTGTTCTTCCAATACCATATCTAATACGCTTTTGGAAATAAGACCTTTATTGATTGCAATGGTGCCGAATTTAATATCTTTTCGTCTCAATTCTATTGCTTTAGTAGCGATTATAAGCCTTTTTAAATTTTGAGCAGAAATAAGCTCGCGGGAAAGAAAATATTCTTTTAATGCTTCTTCAGGGTTGGTTGATTCGGAACAGGCAGCCATTGCTTCATCAAATTCCTGCTCGGTTATGAGAAAATTTTTTATTGCAAGTTTCCCCAGCAAAGGCGCTTTTGCAAGAGCATTATTTTGTTTGCCCATAGATTGTTTCCATTATGAATTAAATTATCGCAGTGATTATTCCGGCAATAATATAGTTAAATTCAATAATAAATCTAAATTTTATTCTGGATTTAATGTTTTCTTTATCAATAATAATAGTAATATATAACATTAATAGTGGTAAGATTACAAGAAAAAACCCTAGGTTATTAATTATCCTGAAATAAGAACCTGAAATCAGTACAATAGATATGCCAATTAGAATCTGTTTGATAATAGCAATACTTTTTTTTTCGCCGATAAGAATAGGTATGGTTTCTTTGCCTGTTATTCTATCTCCTTGTATCCCGAGTATATCAAGTAATGCAGTGGTAACAAAAACAAGACCTGTGGAAAATAAAAAAGCAATTACGGCAGAAATTATGTTTCCTGAGTTTGATATTGCAGGGAGAATTGAGGTGACTGTGCCCCATGCCAAGGCAATAAGAATAGTTTTAGCACCGGGAATATCTTTTATGCGTTTTATTTTCTTTATTCCATGAAAGGATGGGAAAATTTTTAAATTGTAGGAAAGACCAAGGATGCTCATGATAGCTAAAAAGATAAAGCAGGTAAAATCTGTGGTAAAAGATAGGATAAGACCTGTTGCACCGGAAATACAGGTTAAAATACCAAAAAGTATATAATGATTTTTATATAATTTTGCCCGGTCAGGGTTGTTGTATAAGTCAGATTTTATGGCAAAAAGATTATTTAGAACCTGCATGGAAAAAATATAAAAAAAAGCAATTGCCGTATGGATGAAAATATTATCAAAGTTTTGAATTTTTAAGCAGGCATAAGTCATACAGCCAGCACCGGCTGCTAACATCAGATTGGTATGTAAAAGAAAATCCCTTGTTCTGAAAAAAAGATTTGATATTCTGTTGTTTTTTTGCAGGTTTTTTTCAATTTCTCTATATGCCTTACTGATAATCCAGTTAGGCGTAGATGCTCCTGCCGTTATTGCAATGGATTTAAAAGAAGATAATAAAGACATATCAAGTTCCAAAATATCTTCGATGTGGAAAGCTTTTTTGCCGGTTTCCTTGCCAATTTCATAAAGACGTTTTGTGTTACCGCTTTGTTTGCCACCAAGAACAATAATAGCATCATTTTTGTCGGCAATATTTCTAGTTTCGCTTTGACGTTTTTCAGTTGAGCTGCATATGGTGTTAAAAATTTTATAATCAGGATGATTTATTTTTATCCATGCAGCTATTTTTTCAAAAAAATTGGTATCTTGTGTTGTCTGAGCCACAATTACCGCTTTATCAAATTCAGGTAATAATTGGAGTTCTTCCATGGTTGAAATTATATGTCCGTTACCCATGGAGTATCCAAAAAGACCTTTGACTTCAGGGTGATTTTTATCACCAATGATTATAACAGTATATCCTTTTTGCGCATGTTTTTTAATAATAGACTGCACTATGCCAACACGTGGACATGTTGCATTAATTATTTTATAACCTGCATCTTTTAATTCATGTTCGTCATTTGGCGGGACTCCGTGGGCTCTTATTAGAACTATTCCATTACCTTTGTCAGGTATCTTATCAATTGTAGATATGCCTTTCTGGGTGAGCACCTCCATTACCTGGGGGTTATGGATCAAGGGACCATAAGTGTAGAGTGGATCGCAAGTATTATTTGAAGCATCAAGAGCCATCTCAACAGCCCTGCGTACGCCCATGCAAAAGCCGGCTGTTTTGGCAACTGTTATTCTCATGAGATTTTTTTTAGAAGTCCAATAATATGATCAAATTCTTTGCGGGTTTTAAAATTAATTTCAATTTTCCCTTTTTCTCCTTGTTGTACTATTCTGATTTTTGAATTAATTCTTTGAGAAAGTAGTGCTGACATCTCTTTGAGAAATTTTTTGTTAGGGGAAACATGCTTTATTTTTATTTCTGAAAGCTGTTTTTTTATTGTGTTGATAAATTTTTCAGTCTCCCTTACAGAGAGATGTTTTGCAAGGACAAGCTGCCATACTTCAATTTGTTCTTCTGTAGAACCTGCCCCTAAAATACTCCTTGCATGTCCCATGGAGATTTTATTTTCAATCAGGCTTTGTTTAATTGGTTCGGGCAATCCTCTCAGCCTTAATAAGTTTGCAATGGTTGATCTGTTTTTCCCTATTTTTTTTGCTACCATTTCCTGGGTATAGTGAAATTCTGAAACAAGTCTATGATAGGCATCAGCTTCTTCCAAAGGATTGAGATTTTCTCGTTGAACATTTTCAATTATTGCAACCTCAAGGGCCTGCTCATTTGTCAGTTCTTTTACAAACACTGGAACATGTGTGAGCTTTGCAAGTTTTGCAGCTCTTAATCTTCTTTCACCTGCTATAAGTTCATATGCACCGTCAATATGGCGTACAAGTAGAGGCTGGATAACGCCCTGTTCAATAATCGAATTTTTTAGTTTTTCCAGTTCTTCATCTGAAAAATTAATACGAGGTTGATATCTATTGGGTTTAATATCTTCAATTGGACATTGGAAAAGGCTGTCAGTTGAGTAATCTCCTGTTTCATCAATATCAGGAATAAGTGATGCAACGCCTCGCCCAAGCCCTGTTTTTTTTAGTTTTTTCATGATCGTTTAATCAGTTCCCTTGTAAATGATAGATAAGATTGTGATCCAACAGAAGATTTATCGTAAAAGATTATTGGTATTCCATAGCTTGGAGCTTCACCAAGTTTGATATTACGTGGAATTTTTGTTTTAAAAACCATATCTTTAAAATATTTTTCAGCCTCTTCAACAACATTTTTCGAGAGGTTTGTTCTGCTGTCATACATTGTAAAAAGAATGCCTTTAATTTTAAGGCTGGAATTAATAGATGATTTTATTCTTTTTACTGTATCAAGTAGCTGGCTTAATCCTTCAAGGGCAAAGAATTCACTTTGTAAAGGTACAACTATTGAAGATGAGGCACAAAGAGCATTAAGGGTTAAAAGGCTAAGAGAGGGCGGACAATCAATAATAATGTAGTCAAATTTTTCATTGATTTTTTTTAACAGGTTTTTTAAAATCTTTTCTCTTTCATCTTTTGTTATCATTTCGATTTCAAAACCAATTAAATCAACATTAGCCGGTAACAGTTTCAAGTTTGCCTGTTCTGTTGATATGATAACGTCATTAATATCAGCTTCACCAATCATTGCATCATACATGGATTGTTTAAGTGAAGGTTTGTCAATGCCAAGGCTGGTTGTAGTGTTTGCCTGGGGGTCACAATCAACAAGCAGGGTTTTTTTCCCAAATTCTGCAAGAGCTGCTGAAAGATTAACTGCTGTTGTTGTTTTTCCTACTCCGCCTTTTTGATTTGCTAAACTGATTATTTCTGTCATAATTAGATTTCAATATCATAATTTGGAAATCAGGGCAATTTTTTTAAAAAGAAAATTAGGACCCGTAACAGAATAAATCTGTCCGGGTCCTGATTTTTATTTAATAGATATGTATATTACATTTCTGTTTCAGGGTGAAACACATCAACATTCTTGAGGTCGTCACCAAGATATTCGCGCTCATTTGGACCTAAAATCCCAAGAGATAAACAGAGTAATGTCCAGATATGGACAACAGGGTAATTCCCGCCATAATGCTCGCTTAACTCATGTATTTGTGCATGACAATTATGACATGCTGCAATACAATAATCAGCACCGGTTGCTTTTATCTGGTCATCTTTGATTTTACCATAGGCAAGTCTCTCGTCTTTATAGCCTGACTGGAGGAATCCACCACCGCCACCGCAACAGAAATTATTTGATTTGTTTGGTGTCATATCAACAAAATTTTCTTCACCGACAATTGATTTTACAACAAATCTTAAATCATCGGCAATGGGGTCACCAAAGGATTTACGCACGATCTGGCAAGGGTCCTGAACAGTAAATTTGATTTTCAGGTCTTTATTCCAGTCTGAGCTTGGTTTAAGCTTTCCTTCTCTTATCCATTTTGCATAATATTCATAAATGTTTTTAATTTCAACATTAGTATCTATACCGAATTTTTTCTGTCCTGCCAGGACAGAGAATGTAACGTGCCCTCACTCGGTATTGAGATAGGTCTTACATTTGAGTTTATCTGCTTGATTTAATGTTGTTGTAGTAAGGTGTTTCCATGCATCATCATCAGCAAGGAACAGGCAATAATTTTCTCCTCCCCAACCTTTACTTCCATAGGTCCAGCTTACACCTGCTTTATGGAGAATTTTCCAAAGAGGAACCATTTCATCCGGCTCTGTAACAGGCTCTCTTGAGTTCTGGTTAAGGAAAAATTCAGCTCCTTCTTTATCAATGGGAGCTTCCATATCTGCAAATTCAGGCTGTGCTTCCTGATATTCTTCAAGGACATCACCCACAACAAATTCAAAATCTTCCGGGGTCGCTGCCATGGCACTTCCTGAATCATTTGCCAGAGCCGCATCGCATGAACCAAGGATACCTTTTGGCCTTGTTTCCCTTGGCCATGATTGCCTTACATAGTATGTAAGTTGCGGAATATTTATTTCCATGGGGCATACATATATGCATCTTTGGCACATTGTACACATCCATGCCCATTCAGAGCTCAAGATCTCTTCATCCATGCCCAGAGCTGCCATCCTTAAAAATTTTCTTGGATCCATATCTGCAAGCCCTGTTGCAGGACAGCCTGATGCACATGCTCCACAAGTAAGGCACGCATTTAAATTTCCGCCATCAGGCAAAAGTTCCATGACCTTGTCTTTGAAGATACTTTTTCTATCTCCACCAATTTTAATAGCTGCTTCACCCATGCTATTTATTACCTCCGTTTATAGAATAAAATTATATTAATTTTTAAAAATTACATATAGTAATTTTTTTATCTAAAATTATCCTTATTTATTTCTCGTATTATAGCGTTTATGTCAATAGGTTTTTCAAAGTTCTAAAAAAAAGAAGATTTGACAAAATTTTTGTTAATACTAATATTTGATAAAAAATAATGGTATTAATACACTTATGACATATAAAAGAAATATAAAAAATTTGCCCCGGGTAAGTTTTCCTCCTGAGCTTCCCATTACATCAAAAAAAGATGAGATCATTGAGAAAATTATTAAAAATAATGTTGTTATTATATCAGGAGAAACAGGATCAGGGAAAACAACCCAGATCCCAAAGTTTCTTATAAAAGCAGGCCTTGGCATAAATGGAATGATAGGATGCACACAACCTAGGAGGATTGCTGCCATTAATGTTGCTTCAAGAATAGCCGAGGAGATAGGTCAGAAATTAGGAGATTCTATTGGTTATAAGATTCGGTTTGATGACAAATCTTCAAAAAATTGTGTGATAAAGATAATGACTGATGGGATTTTACTTTCCGAGGCTCAAAAAGACAGACGCTTAAGTCAATATGAAGCAATTATTGTTGACGAAGCCCATGAGAGAAGTCTTAATATTGATTTTACTTTGGGGATACTTAGAAATCTTATTAAAAAAAGAAAAGATTTAAAACTCATAATTACTTCTGCTACAATAGACACGGCAAAATTTTCCAAAGCATTTGATAATGCTCCTGTTATTGAAGTCTCGGGCAGAATGTTTCCTGTTGACTTGCAATATATGCCTGCTGGCAAAGGGCAGGAATCAGAAGATATATCAGGTTTAAATCCAGACAATGATGATATCGAATACATAGAAGCTGCTGCCAAAGCTGTTGATCATATTATTTCAAAAACTTATAAGGGAGATATTCTGATATTTATGCCCACTGAACAGGATATCGGAGAAACCATTGACCTTATAAGAGCAAGGCTGCGAGAACATCAAGGGCTCATTGTTCTGCCGCTTTTTGCAAGGCTTGCAAAAAAAGATCAGCAGAGAATTTTTTCTCAAGGTCCTTTTCGGAAAATTATTGTTTCCACAAATGTTGCTGAGACATCACTTACAATACCAGGGATAAAATTTGTGATTGATACAGGTCTTGCAAGGATACCAAGCTATTCACCAAAGACAAGAACCACTTCTCTGCCTGTAAAAAAGATTTCAAAAAGCAGTGCAGATCAGAGAATGGGAAGGTGTGGCAGGGTAGAAAATGGTATGTGTATAAGATTGTTCAGCAAAGAAGATTTTGATCTAAGACCTTTTTTTACATCTCCAGAGATTGTCAGAAGCAATCTTGCCGAAGTAATTTTAAGAATGATAGCTTTAAAACTGGGAGATGTGGCATCTTTTCCTTTTATTGACTCACCTTCTGATAAAAGCATTAAAGATGGATTTGCAACCTTGCTGGAACTTGGGGCAATAAAAGAGATAATAATTAAAAAATATAAAAAAAAGAAAAAAATATATAAACTTACAAAAATTGGAAAGATTATGGCAAAAATCCCCATTGATCCTAAACTTTCCAGGATATTAATAGAAGCAGATAAAAGAGGGTGTCTCAATGAAGCAATAATTATAACATCTGCTTTAGCCATTGCCGATACAAGACAACGTCCAAGGGAAAAAATTCAACAGGCTGATCAGCAGCATGTGAAATTCAATGATTCGTCCTCTGATTTTATATCATATTTAAAAATTTGGGATGCATACAAAAATGCAAAGAAAAAATTAAATACACGATCCAAGGTAAGAAAGTTTTGTAATGAAAATTTTTTTTCCCAAAGAAGGTTAAGAGAGTGGGAAGATATAAACAGGCAGATAAGAAAAATTCTAGCGGAAAATTCAATTAAAGGGAAAAAATTTAAGTTTAATACCGGGACTAAAGGGCTTAAATCAAAGGACAATGCAATAGGTGGTGATTTGTATATTGCCATACATAAGTCTTTATTAACAGGTTATCTTACAAATATTGCCCATAAAAAAGAAAAATTTATATTTAACGCTGCAAAGGGGCAGCAGGTTATGATTTTCCCGGGATCAGGAGTTTTTAAAACCACCGGGGAATGGATTATGGCAGCTCAATTTATACAGACAAGTAAACTTTTTGCAAGAACTATTGCCAATATTGATCCTGTATGGATTGAGCAGGCAGGTAAAAATTTTTGTACCTATACATGGTCTTTACCTCATTATTCAAAAAAAAGAGGAGAAGTTATGGCAAAAGAACAGGTCTCTCTTTTTGGTTTGATATTAATTGGAGAAAGACTGATTTCCTATGGAAGAGTCAATCCTGTAGAGTCCTCTGATATTTTTATAAGAAATGCCCTTGTGCAACAGGAAGTAAATAAAAAATTTGAGTTTATGGTTCACAATAGCAAATTGATTGAGCAGGCACAATCTCTGGAAGATAAAACAAGGAAAAGAGGTATAGTTATTACTGAAGATGATCTTTTTTTGTTTTATAAAAAGAGAATTAAAAAAAATTGCTTTAATATAAGAACCTTTGCAAAATATATAAAAGATAAAGATGATTCGTTTTTAAGATTGTCAGAACAAGATTTAATAAAAGAACAATTTGATAATGAAGAACTTTTACAGTTTCCTGATACATTGGAAATGGGAAATGGGAAATTTAAACTTGAATATGCATTTTCACCGGGCTCAAAAAATGATGGGGTTACGGTAAAAGTTCCTGCTGTTTCAGCACCTTCAATCTCAACCCATGCAATGGAAAAATTAGTGCCGGGACTTTTTGAAGAAAAAATTGTAAATCTTATAAAAAACCTTCCTAAAAAGTATAGGACACAACTCAGCCCTGCTTCACAAAAAGCTGCAATTATTGCCAAAAACATGCCTGCTCAGGATAAACCTTTATTTACTTTGTTGAGCAATTTTATAAAAGAAGAATTTAATGTGGCAATTCCTGCTTCAAAATGGTCGGAAAAGAACCTTGATCAATATCTTAAAATGCGTATTTCCATAAGGGATGAAAAAGATAAAGAAATTGCTGTATCAAGGGATCATTCCCTTATTAAAAATTTTGATGACAAACAATATTCAAACCAGGGTGTATTTGAAAAACAAAGAGCTAAATTTGAAAAAGAGAACCTTGTATCATGGAATTTTAACAATGTTGGGAACCCAATTGAAATCAAAGAAAAAAATGGTCTTTGTTTTAATGCCTTTTTAGGTCTTGAAAAGGAAGAGGAAAAAGTTTCACTCAGATTGTATAAGTCAGAACAATTATTTATCAATGGTCACAAAAAAGGTGTGCATGCCTTGTATTTGATTTCTTATCCCGAGCAATTTAAATCCTTAAAAAAGGATATACAGGCATCGCAAATAATCAAAAAACATAGTGATTTTTTTAAAGGACAAAAAGAGTTTAAAATAGAAATTTTTAATGCAATTACAAAAAATTTTTTTTGCAGGGATATCAGAGAGAAAAGCGCATTTGAGCATCATGGTAAAATTATTTTCCCGCAACTTTATAGTGAAACTTTAGAATTTATAAAAATAATTGATTCTCTTTTTAATGAATATAAGGATACTATTGCGCATTTAAAGCAATTTAGTCTCAGGGCTGAAAAACGACCCAGGGTTAGAGCCTTGATTCAAAAATTATATAATGATCTTGAAAATCTTGTGCCGGAGAATTTTTTAAAGCTTTATGATTTTGTAAGAATTAAAAATCTTTACAGGTATATTAAAGCAATAAAGATCAGGGCTCAAAGAGCATTTGAAGATCCTGCAAAGGATAATAAAAAAGCATTGGTGGTAGAAAAAGTCCTGAAACAGATTAATATATTATTAGACAACTTGTCACCAGATACTTCTCTTGAAAAAACAGAACAAATCGAAGAGTTTTTCTGGATGATTGAAGAGTTTAAAGTTTCGGTTTTTGCCCAGGAAATAAAACCTGCTTTTAAAATATCTGAAAAAAAACTTAATAAATTTGCAGATAAGATTTCAAGAATGGTGTGATTTCATATGTTTATTATTATGGGAAATGCCTTGACATTGAAGTCGTTTTCCTTCAATGTGTAAAAATATAAGATATGAAGGAAAACTATTTAATTTATTTATGGTGATTAAGGTGTTTTCCTTTAGTTTGTCAAAATTAAAAATTGAAGGAAAACCATTTGATTTTAAAAGAATATACTGATAACCAGTCCAAATATTTTATTGATACAATTCAAATATATGATGCTTATAGAGATGCCTTTGAAAAAAATAAAGCATACCGGGGTGGAATGCATTGGAAAAAATCTAAAAACAAGGAGTATTTGTTCAGGACAAAAGATCGGTATGGGAATGGTAACAGCCTTGGACCACGATCAGAAAAAACAGAAAAGATTTTAAATAAATTTCAGAAAAATAAAAAACATATCAGTCTGCATCTTAAGAGTTTGAAAGATCGTCTAAAAGAACAGTCAAGGTTATGCAAGGCTGTAAAAATTCAGCGGGTACCAAGAGTTGTCACAAGCCTCTTAAGAGTTTTTGAACAACAGCATCTTCTGGGGCGTAATCTTATAGTGGTAGGAACAAATGCATTATATGCCTATGAAGCTGCAGCAGGAGTGTTTTTTGAACAGGATATAATGGCGACTTCAGATATGGATATATTATGGGACATACGACCTAAACTTATATTGATATCTGAAGATGATTTGCCCGGAACCGATTTCATGGATATCCTTCGCAAGGCAGATAAATCTTTTAGTATGATGGGGGAAAATAATTTCAGAGCTGTTAATAAGAACGGATATATGGTCGATCTTTTAAAGCCTGCACCTTCAATGATTTTTGAAAATGAGAAAAGCAGAATGGGTGGGAAAGATGATTTAAAAGCAGTTGAAGTGATGAACCTTCAATGGCTTTTGTCATCACCAAAGTTTTCCCAGACTGTTATAGGGGATGATGGTTTTCCTGCATTGATGATTGTTCCTGATCCAAGAGCATTTTCTTTGCATAAAATATGGTTGAGTACACAAGATGATCGTGAGCCCATGAAGAGAAGACGTGATAAACAGCAGGGGATTGCCATCGCAAAGATCGTGCTTAATTATCTCACGCAATACAAATTTGATCAGGAGGAACTTAGAATGTTTCCTGCGAGTATCTTAGAAAGAGCTGCTGCCTCAATAAAAGATATGCAGGTGCCTGATGATTTTAAATAAAATGGCTTTATTGAAAAATCCAGTGTTGCATGCGAAATGATAAAAGTATTGATTTCGTAACCAGAAAAGTATAATATTAAAACACTTATATTATATATTGCCTTTGGCTGACTTGTTCTTATATCTTAAAATTATTTTTATACTTAAATATTTAGGATCTCCGATGAACAAACATAAGCATAGCGTATTGATTGTTGATGATGAAAAGCAGATCAGTACTGCTTTGGGAAGAATTTTTAAAAAAAATAATATTGATTTCGTTTGCTGCACCAGTGGTGAAGCAGGAATAAAAGAGCTTAATAATACTGAAGCCCCATTTTCCTTGATATTATCAGATCAGCGCATGCCTGGTATGACTGGTATTGATTTTTTTGCAAGGGCAAGGGAAATCAGCCCTGGTACCATTCGAATTTTAATCAGTGGATATTCAGACAATGATGTGTTGATTGATGCTATCAATAAAGGAATTATACAAAAATTTATTCAAAAGCCCTGGGAAACTAAGGATCTTATCAATGTAGTAAAAAAAGGTTTTCAAAGATTTAGTAATGCTTTTGAGAATGAACAATTTGTAAGGCTTGCAAAACAACAGAACAAAAAATTATATCAACTTGATTATAACCTTAATGAAAAAGTTAAAAAATATAAGCAAAAGATTGTAGAATTAGATAGGAAAATACAAGGATTAAAAAATAAGGTTGTAAAACAAAATGATTCAGATAAATATTTTGAAGAATGGCTCAGACAGCATGATATGCTTGATAGCAATAATTTAAAAGTTTTGTTCAGGGAAAATTTAGATACATTGTTTGAGAAGTTCAGGGATATTGCCGGGAAAAACGATTTTATAATGCCTGGTATGAATTAGGAGTCATACATGCAGGACAACAGGGTAGACAACAAATCTGAAAAAAAGTCTAAGAAAAATCACAATATTATTGTTATTAAAAACAATATGGAATCATTTGCAGAAATAGCCGATATCCTGAAAGATGCTCAAAAAGAATCGGATTTTACCATGGATTTTGTTTCTTTATCGGACTTTCTTGAACATCTAAGTAAAAAGGAAATGCCTTTTCCATCTTTTATCATATGCATGACAGATTCTGAAAATAAATATAGAAATATTTTAAATAAGGCAGGGGAAGTATATCCTGAGACAAGAAGGATGCTTATTGCTCAATCAAGTGAAAGAGATATGATTATAGATTCTTTAAATAATGATTTAATGCATTTTTGTCTTATTTATCCTTTTTCAGCTATGGATTTTTTAAGTCAGATTAAGGTCGGTTTTGGCGAATTAAAGCATGGTAATACCTGGGAATATACAAAGCGTATGGTTGAAGAACAGGCAAGTAAAATGTATAAGCTTGCAAAAACTTTAAAAGCACATGATTCGCATTATTCAAAGGAGATCGATGAAAAAAAGATAAAATATAAACAATTAAAGGTGAAATTAGAAAAAGCAGAAGATAAATCTTTTCAAGATATTTCTATTAGAAAATATTTGACTGAAAATCACATCTCTTTTGATGGTGATGGTTTGAAGATAGGATTTGAAAAACTTGCAAAGAAAATAGAAGATTTATATCAAAGTTTTTGCCTGAATAATTCCATTGAGTTTGAAAAAGAACAATATTCTGAGATTTTAAAAAATATTAATGGAAATGAAGAAATAAACAAAGATAATCTTAAGATTATTAATGATATTATTGATTTTGTCTTGAGGGAAAAAACAGGGCAGGGAACATCTGGCTCTGATGTTACTTATAATAAATTAAATTTAGAAAATAGTGAAGAATTACAAGAACAGCTTGATGATGTGCTTGAGATTGAAATGGATGGCGACAGGTTAACTGTACGCATTGCTATAAAAGATAAAGATTCGGATTTGTTGACTGTGGAGAATATCTTTGAATATTTAAGGAAATTTAATGTAAGCTATGGTCTGATAAGCGAGCAGACTCTTTTAACATGGCTTGAAAATAAAGCCAGTATAAAAAAACTTATTGTTGCAAAGGGCACACCGCCGGAATTGCCGGTTGATGGCAAGGTGAGCTATTATTTTGATACGAATTTTATTCATGCCGGCAAAGTTAAGGCAGATGGCAGTATAGATTTTAGAGAAAGGGGGCAGATTCCCTTTGTAGAAGAAAAGACTCTCCTTGCTGAAAAGGTCCCTGCGCAACTTGGAAAGCCTGGGATTGATGTCTCTGGTGCACAAATAGCTATTGTGGAGCCGTTTGACCCGGTGTTTGTGGCAGGCGACAATACTTTTGAATCGGAAGAAGGGTTGAAAATCTATGCAGAGGCAGGAGGTCAGCCCCACCTTGATGCCATGGGAGTCGTTTCTGTTGCCCCTGTTTTAAATATTGGAACTGATGTTGATTTCGAAACAGGGAATGTCTCATTTAAGGGCAGTATTATAGTTAATGGCGCTGTAAAAGAAGGCTTTAAGGTTGAAGGTACAAATTTAACTGCCCAACAGATAGAAGGAGCTGAGATAAACCTTACAGGTGATTTGAATGTGAGTGCAGGTGTAATTGATTCTGATATCAAAATACAGGGGAATATCCAGGCAAAATATATTAATAATAGTAATATTGAATCTTTTGGAGACCTTGGTGTTACAACTGAGATTTTGGATTCAAATATCATTTTGAGTGGTAAATGTAATAGCCCGAGAGCCAGAATTATTGCTTCGAAGATTGTTGCTAAGGGAGGGGCGGAAACAGGCGATATCGGAAGCGTTGGATCAAAACCTGTTATATTTAGAGTAGGCGTGGATGATTATATTGAGAGTTTGATACGCGAAATCAATGATAAACTCAATGAAACAAAGGAACAAATTAAGGCTATCAATGATGAAATTGACAAATTGCATAAAGAAGATGAAAAAAATTTCAAAATTGTGTCTGACTCAGCTTATGTCCAGGATAGAACTCAACTTGCCATAAAAGATTTCAAAAAACAATTAGTTGATTTGGAAGGAAGTGGTAATGCCGCTGAAATCCAAATTATTAAGCAAGAGATAGAAAAGCTTGAAGAAGATGTCATAAAGGCTGAAAAAGAAGTTGAGCATGCTTTAGATAATCAGGATAAAATTGTTGATTATATTAAAATAAAAGAGAGTATGATTGAAAAATTAGAAGAGAAAAATATAGGTTTTATAAATAAGAAAAAAGCTCTAAGTGAATATTCAGAAAAAAATGAAATTTCTGCAAAACTCATTGTTAATGGCAAACTGATCTCAGGCACAAGAATTGAAGGACAAAGTTCTTCTCTTACTATCAGGGATGACACTTCAAGATGTAAAATAGTGGAGATTGGAATTGGATCAGAGGGCGTTGTCGAGTATTATGAGATGCAATTAATAAATTAATTGACAATTGTCATCAAAAAATCAGCTGTATTTATCTTAAGCTGAATCATCCTGCAAAATAATATTCTGGTTTTGTTTTATTGTAATAATTGGTTGGTTTAAGTAGTTTTTATCATTTTTCTAAGAAAAATATAAAAATTATTGACAAAGACAAACTGATATAGTATTTATATTGACTATTGAAGGTGCTTCCACCATGGATAATGAAAGGAAAAAGTTTGATAGTCAAACATCACATCCCCATCTCCTGACAATGCGTTATCCATCGGACTGTCCTGACCAGCCCTCAGGGCAGTCCTCCTTTTTTTATTATTTATAAAATAAGTTTTTGATATCATCAAGAATTATATAAAGACATGGTACCATAATTAAAGTTATGAGCGTGGCAAATAATATACCAAACCCTAGAGAAATTGCCATGGGGATTAAAAATCTGGCTTGCCTTGATGTCTCTGTGATAATTGGTGCAAGACCACCACAGGTTGTTAAAGTTGTCAGTAAAATAGGTCTGAACCTTTGTATTCCGGCTGCATGGATTGCATCCATGGCAGGTATCCCTTCACGGAATCTTTGATTTGCAAAATCAATTAATACAAGGGAATCATTTACCACCACACCTGACATTGCAACAAGCCCAAACAGACTCATGACAGACAGAGAATATCCCATGATAATGTGTCCCACAATAGCACCTATGATTCCAAAAGGAATGCAGAACATTATAATTAACGGTTGAAGATAACTTTTAAAAGGTATTGCAAGAAGGGCAAAAATACAGAGCAAAGCCATACCAAGTCCTTTTAAAAGTGCAGATATACTTTTTTTAATATCAGCTTTATGACCTTTAAACTCATAGGATAGACCCGGGTATTTATTTAAAAGGTTTGGCAGGATTGTTTTTTGCATATCCTTTAAAATATTATCAACTTTAGAAGGAGGACGGACATTTGCAGCTACAATGAGTTCACGTTTTCCATTAGTTCTTTTTATTGATGTATATGCTCTGCCCGGAATTATTTTTACGGCATTGCGAAGTAAGATTTCTCCATTGGGTGCAAGTAAAATTAAGTTTTCAAATGTTGATTCCGATGATATTTCTTTATGGGGCAGCCGAACCACAACAGATACTTCATTTTTCCCTTGTTGGCTTTTAACCGCAGTTATTCCATGGAATGCATTGCGGACTTGATTTGCAACCTCCCTGGAACTTAATCCCATCCTTTTTCCTAAATCAGTTAATTTGATATCAAATTGTCTTTTCCCTCTGATTGATCCGTCATCTATATCATGGACAATTGCATAACCTGAAAGGCTTTTTGCAAGAGTTTGTCCTGCCTTGTCCAATATTTTTTTATCCCTGTGGCTTAAACTTATACTCAAACTTTTACCAGATCCTGGTCCGCCTCTGTTGGACTCAAAGGAAATATTCTCAATGCCGGGAATCTGCTTTGTTTTTTTTCGCCAGATATTTGTAACTTCTGTTGTGCTGAGAGGTCTTATGTCAGGGTCGGTTAAAAAGATATTGATACTGATTTTATTATTATTCACCTGGGAATAAATGCCCTGGGATAATTTGTTTTTGCCGTTTTTATTAATAACTTCCAATGCTTTATGAACAAGATATTGCTCTACTTTTTTTATTGTTTTGCTCGGTGTCCCATAGGCAAGCGTTGCTTCACAAAAGGCATAATCCGATTCTATTTTAGGGAATAATACCATACCCATACGTCCTGAAGAGACATAGCCTGCCGTTATCATAAGAAGTGCAACGCCTAAGGCAATCACGCTGTATCTTAATTTAAGGACTAAATGGAGAAAATGACCATAATATTTTTTTATAGATCTTTCAAAAAATCGGCTGAATTTTTTCTGCCATTGTTCAAGATAGTTTAAAGGGAAAAATAAGCTGTGTTTGTTTTTATGGCTTAAATGGGCAGGCAAAATAAAAAGGCTTTCGATTAATGATACACCGAATACAGCAATGACAACAAAGGGTATTGTCTTGAATATTTTACCCATAAACCCGGGGATGAACATTAAAGGTATAAAAGCTACCATATTTGTTAAGACACTGAATACAACAGGCATGGCAATGTTTTTTGTTCCTTTAACAGCAGACTCAAGAAAAGGTAAACCCTTTTGTCTGTAATGATATATGTTTTCTCCCACCACCACAGCATCATCCACAACAATACCCAATGTGACAATAAAGGCAAACATACTTACAATATTTATGGAAAAAGAAGACTGAGAAAGAAATAAAAAAGACCCTAAAAATGAAATGGGGATGCCAAGACTGACCCAGAATGCCAGGCGGATTTCAAGGAAAAGTGCCAGGAAAAAAAAGACAAGACCAAGTCCTAGATAGGCATTGCGCAATAATAGATCAGCCCTCTGGGCAAATACATTTGAAAGATCTCTGATAAGAGTTAAGTGTATGCCGCAAGGCAGAGATGCATCAATTTGTTTTATAAGTTTTTTGCCTATATTGGCAACTTGAATTGGAGTCTGCTCACCCACGCGATAGATTTTTATAACAGCTGCCCGTTTTCCATTAAAGGATGCCCAATTATCTGTTTTTTCAAATCCTTCACTGACATTTGCAATATCTTCAAGTAAAACACTTGAGCCATCTTCCAATGTGATTATCGGTAGAGCTGCATATTCTTTGGCAGAGTTTCTTTGATCCTTTATCCTCAAGAGAATATCACCTGACTTTGTTTCAATACTGCCGCCACCAAGTTCCACTGATGATCTGGAAATGATTCTTGCAATTTCTTCAAGGGTTAGATTGTAGCGTCTTAAAGTCTGGCTTGGGATTTCAATTTGAATTTCCTTGTTTCTGACACCGCTGATTTCAACCTGGGTAATTCCATCATTTGCCAGGAATTGATCCTGCACCTGGTCTGCAAGTTCCTTGATGTTTTTTTCAGAAGTATCACCGTAAAGAGCTATCCTCAATACTTCCCGTTTTATTACGGCAATGGAAACCTGTGGTTCTTCTGCTTCGTTTGGAAAAGTTGAGATATGATCAACTTCTTTTTTTATTTCCTGCCAGAGGCGGTTGATATCAGCCCCTTCAATGGCTTCAATGGTTATAATCCCATAGCCTTCATTGGCGCTTGCCCTTATTTCTTCAATGCCGTCAATATCAGAAATCGCCTGCTCAACAGCCAATATTATACTGTTTTCTACTTCGGCAGGGCTTGCGCCCGGATAGGCAATAGATATATTGACAATATCAAGGCTGAAATCAGGAAATACTTCCTGTTTTATGTTTAAGCCCATGATTAATCCGCCAATGAGAAAAAAAGCCATAATCAGATTGGCAGCAACAGAATTTCCAGCCATCCAGGCAATGGGACCTTTGGCGATTTTTGTATCATGGTTTTGATTCATGATTAGTTCCCAAAGGCTTGTTTTATAGTCATGCCATTAACTGCAACGCTCATGTCAGAAGTGATTAGAAGATCCCTGGCAGTGATACCTGATTTGATATAGACCATGTCCTTTTCTTTCCAGACAATATTGACTTTTTTAATTTTAAGAGTTCCATTATCAAATATCCACAATGTATTGTTGTCTCTCAATATGGCTCGTGGTATGCAAAAGACATCTTTTAGAGTTTTTCCAAAAATATGAACATCAACATGGTCATTTAAGAGCATTGGGACTAAAGGTTTTGTGGTGTTTTTCCTTTGCAGCCCAAGGGGGTCTTTTACAAGGACAATTATGCCTGCCATGCGGCTTTTATTGGTTATTTCCCCGGTTGTTCCTATAACTTTTCCCTGCCAGGTATGATCAGAATATTGAGAATGGACAAGAGCTTTACTGCCTGTTTTTTCATTAATCTTAATATCACCAAGCATGTCAGGGGGAATCAATGTTTTAATTTTATAAGCATCAACTGCTATTATTGTGGCGATTGGTCCCTGAACATTGACAAGCGAACCTATATCAATATTTTTTGTAAGAATCATTGCATTAAAAGGGGTGATGATTTTTGTTCTTGCCATATTTAATTTGGCTTTTTTAAGGTCAGCCCGGGCATTGTCCACCAGAGCCTTTGCCTGGGCAAGCTGAGGTTTTCTAAGGGCAAGGTCTGTTTCCCTGATTTTGTTTACCAAAGCCTTGTTTATGAGTTTTAGTTCCTGTTTTGCAATTTTCTGGTTACCTTGTTCAATGGCAAATAGCGAAAGAGCTTTTAAAAGGGCACTTTCAGCTTTTAAGACATTTATTTTGTAGTCGGAATCATCAATCTTTACAATGGTTTTTCCTTTTTTTATCACCTTGCCCTGGACAAAATCCGGCGAAATATATACTATTTCTCCTGATATCCTTGATTTTAATATTACTTGTCTGTCCGGTATAATAGTGCCCATGGCATGGATGGAAATCCGGTGATTTTTTTTGTGTGTGGGAACGGTTTTAACCACAATTGAGTGTTTTTTTGGTGGTTTCCTTTTCATTTTCGGCTGTTTTGATTTAAAATAAATCCATCCTGCAATGCCTGCCAGGATCAAGCACACAGGTAAAACAATTTTTACTATAAATCTTATATTATTTTTTTTGTATTTGTCCATCCAAGAGCCTTTTGAAGATATATTCTTTGTTTAATCATATTTGCATATTCACCTACTAATTGGCGTTGAAGTCGTTCGACATTACTTCTGGCAATAAGATATGGCAGATAGCTGCTTTGGCCATTTTTATATCGGATCATCGCATCTTTTTGTGTGAGCTTTGTAAGGTCAAGCTCTTTTCTCAATAATATAATAAATTGTTTTTGCCTTTCTATGGTCACAAGGCTGTCTTCTACTTCAAAAACAGCCTTGGCAACAATTTTTGCATAAAGATTGATTCGTTCGTTTGCCAGAGCTTTTGCTCGTTTTACTTCAGCTTTTTTAAATCCGCCATCAAATATAACCCCTGTAATGCTTGCCCCAAGTGTCATAATCCAGTCGTGGAATAATAAATCAAGCTTGCCATTGGAGAATAAAGCCTTGGCAGAAAGTTTAAAAGATGGCAGAAAATCAGCTTTTGCAGCAGCTACTTCCCAAAGAGACGAAGATAAACGCATTCTTGCAGCTCTAATATCAGGTCTGTTACTTAAAAGGTCTGATGGGATACCAATATTAGGCAATGGTAATGGTTTAGGTAATACCTTTGTATTTACTTGTAAGGGTGTGATTCTGTTTTTGCCTGAAAAAAAGGCTAATTTATTTAAAAGAATTTTTTCCAGCTTTGCAAGCATAGGAACCTGGGAACTTGTTTGTGCCAGGGCTTGTCTTTGTTGAGATATATCAAGAGCAGATGCCTTTCCTTGGGCAAACCTGAATTTTTGAAGTTCTATAATAGCTTTATTTATTTTTATTTGTTTATTTAAAATCATTTTTTTATTTCGGACTGCAATAATATCAACCCAGGTTTCGGCAATATCTCCAACCAGTTCAAGGGTGATTTTTTTTAAATCCTCTTTTGCAGCATTTAGATATAATATTTGGCTTTTTTTTCTGTCTCTTATTTTTCCCCATACATCGGCATTATAAGAGCCATTTAAAGAACTGCCCCAGGAATCGTTGCCAATAGATTGTGAGTTGTATGTCCTTTGTTTGTTAAATGAGAAATCAAGGCTTGGAAAAAGACCAGCATTTTCTTTTGCAACTCTGGCTTGTGCCTGAGCTATTTTAGCTTTATAAATTTTGATGTCAAAATTGTTAATCAGAGCATTTTTTACTAATTTTTTTAATTCTGCATTGTTAAGGCATGCCCACCAGTTTTCATCATTGTCAATCCTCATTGTTATGTTTTCTGAAAACTGTTTCGGTAGTGTCAAAATACTATTGTTATGGAGAGGGCGCAAGGCTTTGCAGGCACAAAAAGAGAACCCAATTATAATTATAAATATAATTTTTAAACCATTTTTTTTCATTATTATTCCTTGCAATTAACCATGAATATTACTTGAAAAAGCTTTAGAAAACAATATGATTATTGTAAATAAAAAATTTTGATAAATTTTCGTTAATTATAGAGCAGGATAGTTTTTTTATTGATATAAGGATAGAATTTTGAAATACTTTTGCAGATAGTCTATATGTTTTACTATTGAAGTTAATTTATATTTTTAATTCAGGATATTAAAAATGTTAGAAAATGGCGATGCAATAGGGATATGTGCTCCTTCAGGCTCTTTTGATAATGATAAATTTGAAAAGGGACTCAAGGTTATAAGGGACATGGGGTTTGAACCAATTGTCCCTGAAGAGATATATCAGACAAAACGATACCTGGCAGGAGACGATCATTTAAGAGCCGATGTTATTAACAGGTTTTTTGTTGATAAAAATATAAAGGGTATTATGTGTGCAAGGGGAGGTTTCGGGGCAATAAGACTATTGGATTTTCTTGACTGGGAGGTTATCAGAAACAGCTCTAAATTTTTTATTGGATTTAGTGATATTACTGCGCTTTTGACAAATTTTGTAAAATTTCCTTTAATCAGGGCAATTCATGGTCCCAATATTACTTCCCTTGCAGATGCAGAACAAAAAACTTTGGATTCTTTATATGAATTTTTGATAACCAACACTGATGAAATATATGAATGGGAAATGGATGTTCCTATTGTTATCAGTAAAGGCGAATGCATTGGTACTCTTGTGGGAGGAAACCTTGCAACTTTAAATCACCTGGTTGGAACTGCTTATCAGCCTGGTTTTAAGAATTGTATCTTATTTATAGAAGACATTGGAGAATCACCTTATAAAATAGATCGGATGTTGACGCAAATGAAAATGGCAGGGTGCTTTAAAGGGATTCGAGGTGTTGTTGCAGGATCTTTTCATGATTGCGGCAGCATTGAGATGATTCATGAGATTATTCAAGAGACTTTTGAGGAATTTAAAATTCCTTTTCTTTCCGGTATGGACTCAGGTCATGGGAAAATAAATCTTTCTTTACCTTTGGGAGTTAAAGCTGCACTTAGTTCGGAAAAGCCTGGTCTTATATGGCATGTCTAAAGTTTTGTAAATCTATTAGAGGTGAAAATTGATGCAGTCTGTTGACAGGATGATGGAAACAGGTATTAAAAAAGGCGTTTTTCCGGGAGCAGTACTGCTTGGCTCTGTTCAAAATGAAATTCGGTATTTTAAAGCATTTGGAGCATGCGGTTTTGCTTCTAAGCACCAAATAAAAAAAGATTTTATTTTTGATCTTGCTTCCCTTACAAAACCCCTTGCAACGGTCCTTGCAATATTTAAACTTATTGAATCAAATAAAATATCATTGGATAATAAACTTTTATCCATTATGCCAGGTGTATTTTTTTCGGATAAAGCTGAAATAACAATCAGACAATTGCTGAATCACAGTTCAGGACTTCCACCCCACAGGGAATATTTTAAAGAGCTTATGAAGTTTCCTATGGGTGTAAGAAGAGAAAAACTTCATGAACTTATTATTAACGAAGCTCTTTTAGCTGAAAAGGGAAAAATCCAGGCATATAGTGATTTGGGATTTATTATTCTTGCATGGATTGTAGAGTTTCTTTCCGGAGAAGGTATAGACGTATTTGTCAGAAGAGAAATCTATAATTTATTAGGTGTTGATGATCTTTTTTTTATTGATCTTTTTGATCCTGATTCCCATATCCCAGATGATAAGTATGAGAGAATTGTTCCGACTGAAAATTGCCCCTGGAGAAAAAAAACTCTCAGGGCAGAGGTACATGATGATAATGCCTGGGCAGCAGGAGGTGTCGCAGGACATGCAGGACTTTTCGGTGATGCTTTTTCAGTGTGGAAAATTTTAATGGAGATTATGAAGGCATTACAGGGAAAAGATACAAAAGCTATAAATAGCGATCTTTTTATTCAATTTATGGAAAAAGAAAAAGGCTCGGGTTTCAGATCAGGTTTTGACACCCCTTCAAAAAACAGCTCTTCATCGGGCAGGTATTTTTCAGATCAATCCCTAGGACATTTGGGATTTACCGGTACTTCATTCTGGATGGATCCTGAACAATCAATTGCTGTTATTTTACTAACCAATCGTGTCCACCCTGATAGAGAAAATAAAGCAATTAAAGTTTTCAGACCGGAAATCCACAATTTGTTGATTGAGAAAATTGTATAATTTGTAAATTTGTTTCTTTATTCTTGTAAATAATCAATAATTTTGTTAGCAATTAAGATTACTATGTGTTGTAGATATTGTTTCGATTAAATATTTAAATTTAAAGGTGTGATATGAACCTCATAATTGATTCTGTGTTAGGTGCTTTTTCAAATGATTTGGCTCTTGATCTTGGGACAGCAAATACCCTTATTTATGTTAAAGGTAAAGGTATTGTTTTAAACGAGCCATCAGTAGTTGCTGTCAGGACTGACAGGAAATCCAAAAGTAGAATTCTTGCGGTTGGTCTTGAAGCAAAAAAAATGCTTGGAAGAACACCTGGCAATATAGTTGCTATACGCCCGATGAGGGATGGGGTTATTGCTGATTTCGAAGTTACCGAGGCAATGCTGAAGTATTTTATTAAAAAAGTACATAATAACAGAAGTGCTCTTGTACGCCCCAGAATTGTTATTGCAGTCCCCTCCGGTATTACACAGGTTGAAAAAAGAGCTGTAAGAGAATCTGCTGAATCAGCAGGTGCAAGGGAAGTTTTTCTTATTGAAGAGCCAATGGCAGCTGCAATAGGCTCGGAACTTCCTATTACGGAGCCAACCTGTAATATGGTTGTTGATATTGGCGGAGGCACTACAGAGGTGGCTGTTATTTCTCTTGCAGGTATTGTTTATACAAGGTCTTTAAGAGTTGCCGGAGATAAAATGGATGCAGCAATTAGTCAGCATATTAAAAGAAAATATAATCTTCTTATTGGCGAAAGAACAGCTGAACTTATTAAAATTGAAATTGGAAATGCATATCCTGAAGCTGATAATATTGAAACAATCGAAGTAAAAGGTCGGGATCTTGTATCCGGGATACCTAAGATTCTTGCCATTGATTCTGAAGAAGTAAGGGTCGCTATATCTGAGCAGATTGATGCCATTGTTGAAACTGTCAGAATAGCTCTGGAACAGACACCGCCTGAGCTGGCTGCAGATATTGTTGATAGAGGTATTGTGTTGACAGGTGGCGGAGCATTGTTGAAAAATCTTGATAAACTCCTTAAGGAAAAAAGCGGTCTACCCATTGTCGTAGCAGATGACCCGCTTTCAACCGTGGCAATAGGCTGTGGTAAAGCACTGGATCATATTGATATCTTGAAAGAGGTTGTAATAGACTAAATTAATGTTTTCCCGAAGAATGCTTTTTTTGATTGGCAGTTTGCTTTTAATTGCTATTAGTTTTGTTGTGCTTACCATGGCCAATAAACAATCTTTAAATGATAATGGTGTTGAACATGTAGCTATAACTCTTATTGCCCCGTTTCAAAAGGTTGTGTCAAAAACAGTTGGTGCAATTGAAAGTATATGGATAGATTATTTTTGTACTGTTTCTTCAGCCAAAGAGAATATTGCGCTTAGAAAAAAACTTTCAGATGTTAAGAAAATAGAAAGTGAAGTACGGGAACTTGAATTGGAAAACCAGCGGTTAAAAAAGCTTGTGAATTTTACCCGCTCAGTGAATTATTCTTTTATAGCTGCCCAGGTAATTGCCAGGGATCCTTCTCCATGGTTTAAAACTATTCTGGTTGATAAAGGGGAAAAAGACGGATTGTCCAAAGGTCTTCCCGTTGTCGTATCTGAAGGTGTTGTCGGGCATGTCATTAAAGTCGCTCCTTATTTTTCAAGAATATTATTAATTACTGACAGAAATAGTGCGGTTGATGCCCTGGTGCAAAATTCCAGGGTCAGGGGCATTGTCAAAGGAGACAGCAGTAAAAAATGTTTTTTTAAGTATGCCCTGCGTAAAGAAAAGATACAAAAAGGTGAAATCATTATTTCATCCGGGTTTGATCAAATATTTCCAAAAGGTTTAAAAGTGGGAGAGGTGGTCGATGTAAAAAAAGAACCTTCTCAATTATTCCAAAAAATTATTATAAAGACCTGTGTTGATTTCGATAAAATAGAAGAGGTCCTTATAGCCAAAACAGAAAACAATTCATAACTATTATATTGATGAAGATATCTTTTTTCATATTGTTAACTCTTTTTTTAATAATAATACAAACCACTGTTTTCCCCCATTTTTTTCTTTCTATTCATTTTTTTGATCTTCTAATTATTAATATTTTATACTTGAGTCTGGTTTTCACACACCCTGGTATAATTATTGTTGCTATTTTAATTGGATGCATTATGGATAGTATTTCCGGAGTTTATTTTGGTTTGCATTTAATTACTTATTTGTGGATATATGTTGGAGTTCAGGTATTAAAACAATTTGTTTTTTCAAGAAATATTGTTTTTTATTTACTTATTGCAGCGGTATCTGTTCTTCTGGAATTAATTTTTTTAACTTTTTCAATTTTTATTGGTCAGGGAAGAGAAGGACTTAGTTCTTTAGATTATTTTTCCATGGCTGAACAGATATTCTGGGCATGCATCATTATTCCCCCGGCTTTTAGTGTAATTACAAAGGTTCAGAAAAGCTATGAACTTATTTTAACCAATATTAGCGGTAAGATAAAAAAGAAATCAGATTACTATAATTAAGAGGCAAGCCTAGTGCTATTTGCAAAAACTCCAGATAAAGAATGGATAAAAAAAAGATTGATTGGAGTAAGTATTGTAATAGCTGCAGGCTTTATTCTTTTGATTTTGCGATTAGTATATTTGCAAATTGTCAAAGGTGAGGAATACAGGCGTTATTCTAAAAATAATTGCATACGATTAAAAACAATTAAAGCTCCAAGAGGACTTATTTATGATAGAAACGGGGTTTTGATTGTTGATAACAGACCTTCTTTTAATTTAAAGATAGTGCTTGAAGATGCAAGACCATTAAAAAAGACAATCAGTGAATTGGCTTTATTGATTGATGTCCCTTATCAGGAACTCTGGGAAAAAATCAGTAAATTTGAAAAGCGATCTTATTATAAACCATTCTTGCTAAAGAAGAATATTTCACGAAAACAACTTGCAGTTGTTGAAGCACATAATTTTGACCTTCCCGGTATAATTATAGCAGTGGAACCGCGTAGGAATTATATTTATAAAAAAAGTTGTGCCCATTTACTTGGATATATAGGTGAAATAAATAAAAAGGAATTGCAAAGCGGAAAATATTCAGGCGTAGCTTCTGGTGATTCTATTGGCAGATACGGCCTTGAAAAAAGCTTTGAAGATTTGCTCAGGGGCAGCAGAGGTGGAAAACAAGTAGAAGTGGATGCAAATGGCAGAGTAATGAGAGTCCTGAAAGAGGTCGACCCTGTACCGGGTAAGAATCTTTATTTGACAGTAGATTTTAAATTGCAGCATATAGCCGAATCCATGCTTCATGATAAAGCAGGTACAATAATAGCATTAGATCCTTCAAATGGTGAAGTCCTTGCCATGGCAAGTGCCCCTTCTTTTGATCAAAATGATTTTATCGGCGGAGTGTCAATAGAAAAATGGAAAGAGTTAATATCAGATTCAAAAAAACCCATGATCAATAAGGCATTTCAGGGCGAATACCCTCCCGGGTCTATTTACAAAATTGTTAGCGCCATTGCGGGGCTGGAAGAGAAAATTATTGACCGGAATACAAAATTTATTTGTCCTGGTTTTCGTAAATATGGGAATCGTGTATACCGATGCTGGAGAAAGACTGGTCACGGTGAAGTCAATGTGACTGATGCCATTGAGCAGTCATGTGATGTTTTTTTTTATCACGTAGGAGAAAAAATAGGTGTTGATACTCTTGCAAAATATGCCCAGGGTTGCGGGCTTGGGCAGAAAACCGGGATTAATCTTGGTAATGAATTGGATGGACTTATCCCTACTTCAGCATGGAAATTAAAGCGTTTTAAGGAGCCATGGCAGGGAGGAGAGAATCTTTCCATTGCAATTGGACAGGGGTATGACCTTGTAACTCCTCTGCAGATGGCGGTTTTAATTGCTGCTGTTGGAAATGGAGGTGTACTTTATAAGCCGCAAATTTTAAAATTTGTAAAAAATTCAGATGGGGAACTCATAAAAGAAATAATGCCTGAAATTAGAGGAAGTCTTCCTGCAAGTGAAGGAACCATAAAAATTGTACAAAAAGGGCTTTTAAATGTTGTCCAGGGGGAAAAGGGCACAGCCAGAGCATTGCGTATTAAAGGAGTTAAGATAGCAGGCAAAACCGGCACTGCACAAGTGTTTAGTGTAAAAGAGGGAGAAGGTCTCAGCACGGCTGAACTTAAATATAATCTTCGAGATCATGCATGGTTTGTATGTTATGCACCTGCTGTAAATCCAGTAATTGCAGTTTCTGTTTTGATTGAACATGGGAAACATGGTTCTAGTGGCGCAGGTCCTGTTGCAAAAGCAGTTGTTAAAGAATTTCTGGAGATAAAAGGTTTGCTAAAAAAGAATATTGATCAATCAAATCAGAAGAAATCAGATTGATATGACTGGAGAATATGATGTTTGACAGACGTCTTTTAGAAAATTTTGATTGGGGACTGCTTTTTTTGGTAATCACTATTGCCGCAATAGGGCTTGTGATTTTATTCAGTGCTTTGACTGCCGGCGGTGAGCAGACTATGCATCCTTTATTTAAAAAGCAATTGATCTGGCTTGCATTTGGTTTTTTAGCCATGATTTTTATTTTTTTATTTGATTATAAATATTTTGATGAATCAAGCATAATCATTTATATCCTTTGCATAGGTTTGCTTGTGGCAGTGTTTTTTTCAGGCAAATATGTAGGAGGTTCAAAAAGATGGATAGTCTTTGGGCCTTTTACAATGCAGCCTTCTGAAATAATGAAGATAGCTCTTATCATAATGCTTGCATCTATTTATTCCGGTATTGTGTCTGAAAATGGTCTTAATTATAAAAAACTTGCAAAGCCCGCTTTTGTCTGCATTGTACCCTTTTTATTGATTGCAGCACAACCAGACCTTGGAACCGCGATGTTGCTTTTATTGATAGCAGGTTCCATGACTTTATTTGTTAAGGTTGATAGAAAAGTTTTATTTTTTTTTATTGGCTTATTTATTATATCAATACCATTATGCTGGTTTTTTTTGTTAAAGGATTATCAAATTGCCAGAATATTGACTCTCTTTAACCCTGAAAGAGATCCTCTAGGTGCTGGTTATCACATAATACAATCCAAAATTGCCATAGGATCAGGAATGCTGACCGGGAAAGGTTTTTTACAGGGAACACAAAATACACTTTCTTTTATTCCTGAGCAGCACACGGATTTTATAGCTTCTGTGCTGGCAGAAGAATGGGGATTTATTGGTTGCTTTGTGCTTTTGTTTTTATTTTTTATTCTTTTACTTTGGGGTCTTAATATTTCATATGGATGCAGGAGTCTGTTCGGATCTATTTTAGCATTTGGAATAACAAGTATGATTTTCTGGCAGATTTTTATTAATTTTGGCATGGTAATGGGGTTGATGCCTGTTGTTGGTGTTCCTCTGCCCTTAATAAGCTATGGGGGGTCTTCAGTTATTACAAATATGGTGGGCATTGGAATTTTATTAAATATAAGTATGCGTAAATATATTTCAAATTGATCAATAAATTTGATCAATAAATAGATTTTGTATATTGACAAATTTTTGTTGTGATGGTACTCAAGTTTCGATTTAAGGTATTAAGATGCTGTGCTTAAATTAATTAAGGCAGCCATTAAATAATAGATGAGGTAAGTAACTATTTACAATTTTTTAACGGCGGAGGAATCTTTATGATAGAGGTTATTCCTAATGGATCGACATTTATTCAGTTGATCAATTTTTTAGTTCTGCTGTGGATACTTAATCTTGTTTTTTTTAAGCCTATCCGTAAAATTCTTATTCAACGTAAGGAGACTATTGAAAACCTTGAGCAAGGTGTTGAAACACTCTCTAAAGATGTTGTTGAAAAGGATAATGCATTTGAAAATGGTTTAAAGGAGGCAAGAGTCAAGGGGTTGAAAGAGAAAGAAGCCTTTATTGATGAAGCATCTGGAGAAGAAAAAAAGATCATTGAGGAGATTAACAAAAAGGCCCAGGCAAAACTTGCAGAGATCAAAAAGCAGGTTGAAGAAGAGACTGGGAAAGCCCGTAAAGACTTGGAACAAGAGATTGGAAATTATGCCAAAGTAATTGGAGAAAAGATCTTGGGGAGGGCTTGCTAATGAGAATTTTCAGACCATTTAAGAGATTTAAAAAAGATTTTCTTAAAATCGTTTTGTTTGCAGCAGTGGTTGCCTTGTACAGCGCCGCTGTCTATGCTTCTGGAGGCGGTGGTGGAGAACATGCAGAAGCAGCAGTGTCAAAATGGCACGATATTGATACTTATAAGGTATTGAATTTTGGCATTCTTGCAGTTTTTCTTTTTTTTGTTGCTAAAAAACCTGTTAAAGAATTTTTCAGTTCTCGTATTAAAGGGATTGAAAAAGAACTTGCTGGTTTAGAACAGAAAAAGAAAGATGCTGAACAAAAGATCAAAGAATTTGAAGCAAGGCTGAAAAACCTTGATGGAGAATCAAAAAAAATTGTTGATGCCTATGTAAAACAAGGTCAAGAGGCTAAACAGAGAATTCTTGCTCAAGCTAAGGAAGAAGCAGCTAAACTTGAAGATATGGCAAAACGCAATATCGATCTGGAATTTAAAACTGCAAAGGCTGAACTTAAAAAAGAGATTACTGAAAAAGCGATTATTGAAGCTGAAAAATTAATCACAAGTTCAATTTCTTCTGAAGATCAGGTAAGGCTTGTTGATGATTATCTTGAAAAGGTGGTGGCATAATGAAAAATTTAGTTGTTTCAAGGCGTTATGCTAAGGCATTGATACTTATTGGCAAAGAGGATGGCAAGGCAGAAAATTATCGGGAAGAATTTGATAAAGCAATAAAACTTTTTGATGATAACGCTGACCTTGAGCATGCTTTAACAAATCCTCTTTTTAATAAAAATGACAGAAAAAATGTTCTTAAAGCTGTAACAGAAAAGACTGGTTTTTCAGACATAATGAAGTCATTTTTAAGTTTATTGTTTGATAAAGGCAGGATTGGTTTTTTAAGAGATGTTGTAAGACTTTACAATGATTTTGCTGATGAACTCAAGGGGATTGTACATGCATCCCTGGTATCGGCAACTGAATTGTCATCAGAGTCTGTTGAAAAAATTAAAGAAGCATTGCAAAAGAAAACCGGTAAAAATATTATTTTGGATGTTGAGCAGGATCCCTCTCTTATTGGTGGCGTCGTTACAAAGATTGGAGATCTGATGTTAGACGGTAGCGTTAAAACTCAACTTGCAAATATGAGAGAAACATTAAAAAGGGGTGAGAGTGTCTAATGGAAATTAAAGCTGAAGAAATAAGCCAAATTATAAAAGACCAGATCAAAGGGTTTGATAAAGATGTAAACCTTAGTGAAACAGGTGTTGTCCTTTCATCTGGAGATGGTATTGCCCGTGTATATGGTCTGGAAAAAGTTAAAGCAATGGAACTTGTCGAGTTCCCGGGTGGGGTTTTAGGACTTGCCTTGAACCTTGAAGAAGACAATGTCGGTGTTGCCATACTTGGTAATGATAAAGCAATTAAAGAAGGCGATATTGTTAAACGTACTGATCGTATTGCAGAAGTCCCTGTTGGTGAAGAAATGCTGGGCAGAGTTGTTACAACAACTGGTGAGCCTGTTGATGGCAAGGGACCAATTAATGCAAAAAAATTCATGCATATGGAATTGGTAGCTCCTGGTGTTATTGCAAGAAAATCAGTTCACGAACCATGCTATACAGGTGCAAAAGCTGTTGATGGTATGACCCCTGTTGGTAGAGGTCAGCGTGAGCTTATCATTGGTGACCGTCAGATTGGTAAAACTGCTGTTGCTGTTGATGCTATTCTTGCTCAAAAAGAAACTGACATGAAATGTATATATGTTGCATGTGGTCAGAAAAAATCTACTGTTGCCCAGGTTGTTGCAGCTCTTGAAGAACATGGAGCAATGGAATACACAACAGTTGTTATTGCCTCTGCTTCAGAGTCTGCTGCAATGCAGTATCTTGCACCATATGCAGGATGTGCAATGGGTGAGTATTTCAGAGATAAAGGCGAACATGCTCTTATTATTTATGATGACCTTTCAAAACAGGCAGCAGCTTATCGTCAGGTGTCATTGCTTCTGAGACGTCCTCCGGGTCGTGAGGCTTTCCCTGGAGATATTTTTTACAATCACTCTCGTCTTCTTGAAAGATCTGCAAAACTCAGTGATGAAAAAGGTGCAGGATCTCTTACAGCACTTCCTATCATTGAAACCCAGGAAGGTGATGTTTCTGCATTTATTCCAACCAATGTTATTTCCATTACAGATGGTCAGATTTTCCTTGATAAGGACCTTTTCTTTGCAGGTATAAGACCTGCCATTGATGTTGGTCTTTCAGTATCCCGTGTTGGTGGTGCAGCCCAGGTAAAAGCAATGAAACAGGTTGCAGGTACTTTAAGACTTGATCTTGCTCAATATCGTGAGCTTGAGGCTTTTGCAGCATTTGGTTCTGACCTTGACGAAGCTACTCAAAAACAATTGACTCGTGGTGAGAGACTTGTTGAATTATTAAAACAGCCTCAGTTTAAACCTCTTCCCATGGAAAAAATGGTTACAGCTCTTTATGCCGGCACCAGAGGTTATATTGACAAATTTCCACGTGAAGCTGTTGCTAAATATGAAGAAGGACTTTATCCATTTGTTGAGAATCGTTTCCCTGAAATTTTTTCAGGTCTTAAAGAAAAAGAAGAAATTACAGATGAGATAGAAGCCAAACTCAAAGAAGCTCTTGAAGCATATGACGAAGAATTTAAAGCAAGTGTTTAATCTTTGAAATTTTCCGTGATATTATTAATGAACAAGAGACTTGAGAGGTAATTTATGGCAACACTAAAAGAAGTAAAAGTCAAAATAGTCAGTGTTAAAAAGACTAAACAGATCACCTCTGCCATGAAAATGGTTGCCACTTCAAGATTACGCGGTGCACAAATGAGCATGGAGGCTTTTATGCCCTATGCATCAAAGTTCGCAGAAGTGCTGGGAAGCATTGCAGGTAATGCTGCAAACGATGCAAGCCCTTTGCTTGTGCCCAGGGAAGAGGTTAAAAAGGTGGGAATTATTCTCTGTACATCTGACAGAGGACTATGTGGCGGCTTTAATGTTAACTTAATAAATAAAGCTGAGAAATTTATTCAATCAGAACTCCAGGGAAAAGATGTCTCATTGACATGTTTTGGTAAACGAGGTCGTGATTGGGCAAATAAATCTCCCTATAACATAGAAGATGAATATCTTGATGTTGTGGGTGGTAAAATTGATTTCAGCGTGGCATCATCTTCTGGACAGAAAATGATAGACAGCTTTTTAAGTGGAGCTGTTGATGAAGTATATCTGGTATATTCTGAGTTTATAAGTATGGCAACTCAGGAACCTGCAATAAAGCAGATTTTACCCATACCTTCTTTGGAGAGTGTGGTCGGAGACTCACAGGCAGAGGAAGAATCTTCAGATCTTCCTGAACATATCTGCGAACCGTCTTCCACTGCTTTATTAGGTGAGATGCTTCCAAAGAATATTTTTATTCAGATATATGACGCATTGCTGCAAACATCAACCAGTGAACATGGCGCAAGAATGAAAGCCATGGAAAATGCAACAAAAGCATGTGAAGACATGGTTGATGAATTACAGACAACCTACAACAAAGCAAGACAGGCAGGAATTACTGCTGATCTTATGGACATTGTCGGTGGTGCTGAGGCTCTTAATGGTTAACATATTAGATATACTAAATAATAAAACAGCTTTACAGGAGGATTAGATGGCTGAAAATATAGGGAAAATATCACAAGTACTTGGTGCTGTTGTTGATGTAGAGTTTGAACCTGGAAACCTTCCGGGGATTTTAACAGCTTTGACTATAACAAATCCAACAATTGGTGACATGGAAGATAACCTTGTAATTGAGGTTGCACAGCATCTTGGTGACAATGTAGTAAGGTGTATTGGCATGGATGTAACAGATGGTCTCCAACGTGGCATGCTTGTAAAAGATACAGGAAGCCCGATCATGATGCCTGTTGGTGAAGCATCTTTGGGAAGAGTTTTAAATGTTGTGGGAAGACCTGTTGATGGTCTTGGTCCAATCAGTCAGGATAATATGCTTCCAATCCATAGAGAAGCTCCTGCATTTATTGAGCAGGACACAACAGTTCGAGTCCTTGAAACAGGAGTAAAAGTTATTGATTTGCTTGTGCCCTTTCCCCGTGGTGGAAAAATGGGAATGTTTGGTGGTGCAGGTGTAGGTAAAACAGTTATCATGATGGAAATGGTAAATAATATTGCAATGCAGCATGGTGGTATTTCTGTTTTTGGTGGTGTTGGTGAAAGAACTCGTGAAGGTAATGACCTTTATCATGAAATGAAAGATTCAGGTGTTCTTCCAAAATGTGCATTGGTTTATGGCCAGATGACAGAACCTCCTGGAGCAAGGGCAAGAGTTGCGCTTTCTGCATTGACCTGTGCTGAATATTTCCGTGATATTGAAGGACAGGATGTACTTTTATTTATTGATAATATCTTCCGCTTTACCCAGGCTGGTGCAGAAGTTTCTGCAACCCTTGGTCGTATGCCTTCTGCTGTTGGTTATCAGCCAACTCTTGCAGTTGATATGGGTGAATTGCAGGAAAGAATCACATCTACTGATAAGGGTTCAATTACAGCAGTTCAATGTGTTTATGTTCCTGCTGATGACTTGACTGACCCCGCTCCTGCAACAACCTTTGGACATCTTGACGGAACTGTTGTTCTTTCTCGTCAGATTGCAGAACTTGGTATTTATCCTGCGGTTGATCCTTTGGATTCATCTTCAAGAATTCTTGATGCAGCTTATATTGGTGAAGAACATTATAATGTTGCTCGTATTGTTCAGCAGACCCTTCAAAAATATAAAGAGTTGCAGGATATTATTGCAATCCTTGGTATGGATGAGCTTTCTGATGAAGATAAAACTACTGTTCAGCGTGCAAGAAAACTTCAGAGATTCTTATCCCAGCCTTTTCATGTTGCAGAAACTTTTACTGGTATGCCAGGTAAATTTGTAAAGGTTGAAGATACTGTAAGATCATTTAAAGAAATCATTGAAGGAAAGCATGATGATCTTCCGGAAAATGCTTTTTATATGGTAGGCTCCATTGAGGAAGCAAGAGAAAAAGCAGCGAACGCATAAATTTAGGGGGCTAAAATGGCTGAAAGTTTATTTCTTGAAGTAGTAACCCCTCAAAAGGCAGTTATCAGTGAGGAAGCTCAGATCGTGGTTGCACCAGGCTCAGAAGGTGAGTTTGGTGTGCTTAAAAACCATACTACCTTTCTTACATCTTTAAAGGTCGGCTGTTTGAGATATAAAGATAAGACTGGCAAAGAAAGATATGTTTTTATTAATCAGGGTTTTGCCGAAGTTTTGCCTGATAAGGTTACTATTCTTGCAGAATCTGCTGAGAGAAGAAAAAATATTGATACTGATCGATGCCAAAAGGCTAAAGAAAGAGCTGAAAAACGTCTTGCTGATAAATCTAAAGATATCGATATGGTCAGGGCTGAAGCAGCATTATTACGAGCAGTTCAAAGATTATCCATTAGCAAGGCATAATGTTGCAAGCTTATAGATAATTAACCTGATATCAATATTTATTATTATCCGTTATGGATTATGTTATTATGAAAAGGGGATGCTTTTATTATAAGGCATCCCCTTTTTAGATAAATAATTACCTTTAGTTAATACTTAATATTTATGAAACAAATAATAAAGTATTCTGATGTTGCTGCTGTGATCCTTGCTGCTGGGAAGGGCTCCAGAATGAAGTCTGACATACCTAAAGTCCTTCATAAGATTAATTCCAGAACTTTGGTGAGTTATGTGGCAGCCTGTGCAGAAAAAATTGTTGGCAATAATATACATGTAGTAATTGGACACCATGCCCAAAAAGTTAAGGATGAGGTGGAAAAACACTATAATGCTGTTTTTGCCTTTCAAAAAGACATGCTCGGAACAGGTGATGCAGTAAAGGTTGCATTAGAAGGTTTGCCAGAGCATATTAATAATGTTCTGGTGCTAAATGGGGATGTCCCATTTATTACAGAGACAACTCTTGTCTCTCTTATTAATCACCACAGGAAAAATCAGAATGCCGTGACTTTATTATCAGTTGAGATTGATGACCCAACAGGATACGGACGGATTATCCAAAATCATATTGGTGATGTGATTTGCATTCGAGAGGAAACTGATGCTGATTTTGAGGAAAAAAAAATTAAAAAAGTAAATTCCGGAATATATTGTTTTGAAAGGGATTTTTTAGAATATGCTATCCCTCAAATAGAATCTTTTAATTCACAAAGAGAATATTATTTAACAGATGTGATGGAGATTGCCATAAAAAAGAATAAACGGGCAGGGCTGATGTCGGTAAACGACTGGCGCGAAGTGGTTGGTATAAATACATTAGCCGATCTGAAAAATGCCAGAGAGTTAATAAAAAAGATAGATATATAATTGTCTTGACTTAATTTTTAAATATGAATTATAATTAAATTAAAGATACTTAATTGTGTTGTATTGTGGCGGAAGAATTGGATATTGATATAATTTTTATGTTTTAGATGAAATTTATATAATTGAATTATTTGATTGAGACTGAGATTTGTAAGAAATAAGAATTGATGGGAATAAAACCCCTGCTATGTGCGTGATTGTACAATGGCCTTTGTCCTAACACTAAATAGGAAGGGCATTCACGCTGACACTGGTGAGCATGTTCCAAAGCTGTATTGGAAAAGCCTAAAGGTGTTATTGAAAGCCCGCTTTTGAACCATTGGTTCAAAGCCTTAATCAACACGGCAATATGTGGGGGTATTGAAATCAGTACTTTCTCCTCTTAATAGATTATCCGATTCATAAGATTATGCGTTCAAATTTTTACACATTATGTTGTTGGTTGATGTGTGAAAATTGTTTATATAAATGATATTTAGGAGATATGTTTAATGGATTATGTGACTTTGTTCTCCTCAGTTGTAAGCTTGCTTGTAGGGGCAGCTATTACATACTTGGTGCTAAGAAGTAAGTTCCAAAAAAAAGATCTGGATATAAGGAATAAAAAGATTCGTATTCAGAAAGAAGCAGAAAGGAAAGCTGAAAATTTATTAAAGGAAGCAAAGCTTGAGGCAAGAACCCGGCTTTTAGAAATGAAAAGTGAGTTTGATGCCGAGACAGAAGAAACACGTAAAGAATTAAAAAGAGAAGAGCGTAGAGTTTCCAAAAGAAGTGAAAAGCTTGACAGACAGGATGAATTGTCGTCAAAGCGTGAACGGGATATTGCAAAGAAAGAAAAAGAAATAAGTGCAAAATTTGAAAGTGCATCAAAAAAAGAAAGTAAGTATGCAAAATTACTGAATCAAATAAAAAAAGAACTTGAAAGAGTATCTGGTTTGACCTCTGAAGAAGCAAAAACCATCCTTCTTGAAACAATGGAAGAAGACGCAAAGCTTGAGAGTGCTAAATTTATTAAAAAGTTCATGAATGAAGCAAAAGAGCATGCTGATAAAGAGGCAAAGAAAATTTTATGTACAGCAATGCAAAGATATGCAGGAGATTATGTTGCTGAAAGGACAGTGTCTGTTGTTAATCTCCCGGGTGATGAAATGAAGGGTAGAATAATCGGCAGGGAAGGTCGAAACATTAGAGCGATTGAGGCAGCAACAGGAGTTGATTTGATCATTGATGATACACCGGAAGCAGTAATTCTATCAGGCTTTAACCCTGTCAGGAGGGAAGTTGCTCGATTGTCGCTGGAAAAATTGATTTCTGATGGAAGAATTCATCCTGCAAGGATTGAAGATATGGTTGAAAGGGTAACTAAAGAAGTTGATGAAACCATGAAAGAAGCTGGAGAGCAAGCTGCATTTGATCTTGGTGTCCATGGTATAAACCCTGAATTAATAAAAATATTGGGTAAATTGAAATTCCGCACCAGCTATGCCCAGAATGTTTTACAGCATTCCATTGAAGTTGCTTTTCTTTGCGGTGCTATTGCAGCAGAATTGGGATTAAATATTAAGCTTGCAAAGAGAATGGGTCTCTTGCATGATATAGGCAAAGCTGTTGACTATGAAGTAGATGGTGCCCATGCTGTCATCGGGAGTAATCTTGCAAAAAAATATGGTGAAGAGAAAAATGTTGTGAATGCAATTGCTGCTCATCACGAAGACAAACTTCCTGAAAGCGTTTATGATTACATTGTTCAGGCAGCTGACGCCCTTTCCGGCGCAAGACCAGGAGCTAGGAAAGAGAGTTTGGAAAATTATGTAAAACGATTGGAAGATCTTGAAAATATAGCCAATTCTTTTGAGGGCGTGATTAATACTTATGCAATTCAGGCAGGAAGAGAAGTCCGTGTTATTGTTGAAAGCGATAAGATTTCAGATGATAAGGCAATTATTATGTCAAAAGAAATAGCTGAGCAGATAGATGAAAATGTAACATTCCCGGGTCAGGTTAAGGTCGTAGTGATAAGAGAAACAAGGGCTGTTGAATATACAAAATAGAAATAGGAGTATATTGATATAAAATGAATGTTCTGGATATTTTGCAGGCTCGAGGTTTTGTTGATAATGTTACTCATGGTGATGAGCTAAAGGAATATTTATCAAGTAATAACGTAACGTGTTATATTGGATTTGATCCAACAGCAGATAGTCTTCATGTGGGTAGTCTTGTTCCTTTAATGGCCCTTGCGCATATGCAAAAGTGTGGTCATAGACCCATTGGGCTTTTAGGAGGAGGAACAGGTTTAATTGGTGATCCCAGTGGGAAAACTGAAATGCGCAAGATTATTACCCATGAAAAAATAGAAGAAAATAAAAAAGGTCTTAGGAAACAGCTCGCAAGGTTCCTTGATTTTAAAGATGATGGAGCCTTGTTGCTGGATAATGCAGAATGGCTGACAGGATTAGAGTATATTTCATTCTTACGTGATATTGGAAAACATTTTAGTGTAAATAGAATGATAAAAGCTGAAGGCTATAAAACACGCCTTGATTCAGAAGAAGGACTTAATTTTATAGAATTTAATTATATGCTGTTGCAGTCTTATGATTTTATGCAACTTGCCAAAGATCATGATTGCCTCTTGCAAATGGGTGGAAGTGATCAGTGGGGGAATATTGTCTCAGGTATTGATCTTGTGAGACGGACACTTAATAAGCAGGCCTTTGGAATAACTTTTTCTTTAATTACAACCAGTAGCGGAATTAAAATGGGTAAAACCCATGCAGGGGCGGTTTGGCTCAGTCCTGACAGAACATCCCCATATGATTATTATCAGTATTGGGTAAATGTTGATGATGCTGATGTTAAAAGATTCCTTGCATTATTCACATTTTTACCAATGTCTGAAATTGAAAAAATAGAAAAGCTTGAAGGCTCGGAACTAAATAAAGCAAAAGCTATTCTTGCTTTTGAAACAACCACTATTGTTCATGGTAAGGATGAAGCTGAAAAGGCATTCGGGGCTTCAACATCGATTTTTGGTGATTTTGAAATACCAAAAGGTTTATTAAAGTCAAGCACTATTCCTAGAAAAACAATTGCCGCATCAAATGAATCAGTCCCTTGTATCGAGGTTGAGAAAGACCATATGGATCAAGGCATATCTGTTGTAGATCTTTTTGTAAAGACATCTCTTTGTAAATCAAAGGGTGAAGCAAGAAGGCTAATCAAACAGGGTGGGGGTTATGTGGATAATGTAAGAATTGAATCTGCAGATAAAGATCTGTTTTTAAAAGATTTTGATAGTAATCAACTTATGCTTAGAGCTGGCAAGAAAAAATACTATAAAATTATTTTGATTTAGTTGCTAAAATGGATTGACAAAATCATAAACCAGGTGTATATTCATCAGGTTTTTGTGAAATTTAATTTGCATAAAATTTGTTCTTTGAAAATTGGTCAGTAAGAAGAAAAAGCGGG
>Ga0256845_1000283_pt1 | contig 48621 bp, 46 predicted proteins | sample RiftiametaG_FD_189101 | JGI IMG/M metagenome (GOLD analysis project Ga0256845, IMG submission 189101) | Tube worm associated microbial communities from hydrothermal vent at the East Pacific Rise, Pacific Ocean - Riftia | ecosystem: Host-associated > Annelida > Integument > Unclassified ...
TGTTTTTAGGCTTTGTTGCCAATTCACCCTCTGGGTGAGTTGGTTTGAACGGATAAGCCATGATTTTATCCTTGATTTCAGTAGGTTACAGAATTATACGGTTTTTAACTGATTAAAGTAGGATAAAAACTAATTGCTCACTAATCATATTTTGAAAAATACTCTCTAATTTTTGGGGTGAAAAATCTGCCGCTTTATTTTTTACCATTTGACGTAAATCCAGTTTTTCGATCATAGAAACCAATTCCTCAATGATCCAGTTATGCAGTGGACCATCTGCAATTTCTGCTTCGATTTTGACAAATACACTATTATGTATTGACAGAATAGCACTCTGAAATTCGTTTTGTGGTTGTTCTTTGGTGATGGGATTCTCTACTGAAAATTCTTGAGTTGTTGGGTCAATTTGATTAATCATTAAATCGACCCAATTAATTGAGGCAAGATTGAAATCGATCAATTTAGAAACAACTAGAGAAGGTGAGGTTCCTTGGTCATCATAACGAGTATTTATACCTGATAAGCTTTGCATAGGTACCGGTTTATTTTTGTACTCGGCAATTAAAGTTTTTAGACCATCGAATAACGTCTCTCTAAATTGAAAACTGGCAACCATTCTAAATAAATAGTGTTTAATATCATCAACCGAAAAATCAGTAGACCATCTTGCCATTTTTGCAATTCCCCGCTTAATGGTATCTTGCTCTTCAATGTGATCATCGAGTACTTTAACAAGCTCTTCGGCGATTTGGGGAATATTTTCTGCGACCGTTTTGATGATTGGTTCAATTAAATGGTGCATTTGGACTGGATTTTCATCAAATTGTTTTTCGAGCCATTTGAATCCTTGCGCGAGAAGTTCCTGAATATCCATTTGATCGGAAATATCATTGACTAACGCTTGTTGAATCTTGCCAATATACTGATTAATCGGGCGCTCATGTTGATGTAAATATTCGGTTAAATAATTGGAAAGCCATTGAATATTATCCGGTTGCATTAACCAGTCATGAGAACCTTGCTTGGCTTCAGCAAGCACCTCATTGATTAGATTAGAATGGATAAGATATTCATGCCATTGCTCGGTGGACAAGAAATTACTGATGAGTGTTTCAGAAAGGCTATCGGCAAGCTTATCTTGGTTTTTGGGTATTAAACCCTGTCGCCCAAAAGCTGTTTTGCAGTAAGGTTTAAACAACATTTTGATTGCCACATAATTGGTAAAGTACCCAATATTAGCAGTGAGGCAAATGACGTAAAGAGGTTCATACCAAGGTGACTGGAAATCAGTAAAATGAAGTATAGAAGTAGCGATCAGCAAGCAGGGTAAACTGACCATACAAATTCGTCGGATAGTGTTTAAAGTCATAAACAGCAGAAAATTTTGAAGGAATGGGTAACTTTACTTCTGCAAGAGTCTTGCCATTTTATAACTTATTGAAATTTATAGAATTTAAAATTCTTTATTGGTGGTGCAATGCAAAATAATTGGTTAGAATAGCTTGTTTTCCGGTAAATCTACTAATTGCCGTCATGTGATTTGGATGGTTCGGTTACTCAAAAATAAGGCTATCACTTATGGCTACAAATGAAAAAATGCTACAAATGATCGAGCGCCTGACTAAAGTATTTAGTAACTGCGTTCCCTTTCACAATGTTATTGGATTTGAGTTTGATCAGCTAACCGAGGAGGGCTGTAGAATTAGCTTTAAAAACAGGCCTGAATTAATCGGTAATTTTGTTCAGAAAATCTTACATGGTGGGGTAACGGCAACGGCTCTCGACGTGGTTGGCGGTGCGATGGCTGCCGTCGCTATGATGGCAAAATACCCCGAAGCTGAAGAACAAGAGCTCGGTAATAAAGTCGCTAAAATAGGCACTATCGACTTAAGAGTTGACTATCTTCGTCCAGGACGTGGCGAATCTTTTTATGCAAAGGCTCGACTTTTAAGAAGTGGAAGTAAAGTGGCGGTTGTGAGAATGGAATTACATGATGATGAAGATATTTTGATTGCCCTTGGTACTGGCACCTATATGATGGGTTAATCGAAGATTTCTCCCAATAAAAACATTCCTTAAACACAAGAAATTTTATGACAGACAAATCAGAATTATCCGGTTGGTTAATCGGCTTGGGGGCTTTTCTTTGGTGGGGCCTTGCACCGATCTATTTTAAGGCAATCACTTATGTCGGCGCCCTCGAAATTTTAGCTCATCGAGTCGCTTGGAGTATACCCGTTGCATTATTGATGATGTGGGGGCTTAAAAAAAGAATACTCATTGCCACCATATTAAAAGATCGCAGACTTATTTTGAGTTTGCTTTTTACCACGGTATTGATTTCTATTAATTGGTTTATATTTACTTGGGCAGTAACCAACGAACAAATCCTCGCGACCAGTTTAGGCTATTTTATCAATCCGATCATTTCGATTTTAATGGGCGTTATTATTCTTGATGAAAGACTGGACAAATTTCAGTGGACAGCAGTGATTTGTGTCGTGCTGGGTGTGACTAACCAAATTATTAACTATGGCGAAATACCTTGGATAGCACTCAGTCTGGCCTTTAGTTTTGCGATTTATGGTTTTATTAAAAAGAAAATTAAAATCGACTCGCTCAACGGGTTTTTGGTTGAAACAACACTGGCTTTACCTTTTGCTGTAGCTTATATTCTTTGGACCATAAACCATGAAACGAGTCTTTTTCTTAGACTTAACCTGTCTACCGATTTGTTATTAATGACTGGGGGAATTATTACCGCAGTTCCTTTAATCATGTTTGCCACAGCAGCGCAAAAAATTCCCCTTAGTGGTATGGGTTTTTTACAATTTATTGCACCGTCTATTACTTTTATTTTAGCGACTCAAGTTTACGGCGAACCCTTGAGTTTTGAACAACTATTGAGTTTTATTTTTATTTGGATCGGATTAGTGATGTACTTGATTAAACCGATTAAGAATCTATTAAAATAACCTTAACTCGGGATAAGAGTAACCATTCAGCACCAGTATTTTAAAGCGATAATATTTTTAAGCAATAATACGAGTACCATATTTTCCGGTCCCTTCCGCTACAGCATTAAAAGCGCCGGGATGTTTGCCGCTGACAATGGCAATCGTTTCAATGCCTTCAGAAAGTAATGTCATGGCTTCTTCTACTTTAGGGATCATGCCGCCTTGGATAATGCCATCCGTAATTAATTGTTTGGCTTGCTGTCGGTTCACTTGTTTAATACGGCTTTGTGGTTGAGCCAAATCTTGAAACACGCCACCTACTTGAGTGGTGAGAAGTAAAAGATTAGCTTTTAGAGCTTTGGCGATTTGCACGACGGTGGTATCGGCATTGATATTAAAAATTTTCCCCTCATTAGAAATACCTAATGTGGCGATCACCGGAATTAAATCTAATTCAAGTAATCCATTTAGTAGTCCAGAATTAATTTCAACGACATCACCGACTTCACCAAAATCAATGGGTCGATCACCACCACCAGATATAATAACTGGTGGGCGTTTAATCGCTTTGATAAGACCCGCTGAAGCGCCATGGCAGCCAAATGCCGGTAAACCATATTGGCTCAAAACAGAAACTAGGTTGACATTAACTTCCCCGGCGATCGCCTGTTTAACGACGACCAGATCTTTTTCTGAAGTAATTCGTCTTCCCGCAACTTTATTAGTGGTTAAGCCGTGAAGGGTTTGCAGTTGATTGGTTTGTGGTCCGCCTCCATGAAGTAACACGATCGACCAACCTTTGTCGCGCAACTGTTTTACATTTTGCGCAAGACCGTTGCTTTCTGCCTGGTCCAAAAGTACGTCGCCACCGACTTTAATTACCGCAATTTTTTTGTTGTTAAAACTCGAAGAAGAATGTTTCATTATTTTTAAGGCCATAAACCCGGGTTATCTAATCCATAGTGTGCTGGTTTTCCGGTCATTAGATTAAAACATTGCACCGCTTGTCCAGCTCCGCCCTTGATCAGGTTATCGATGGCACTGGCGATGCACAAGGTTCGTTTGCCGGTATCTTCATCGATGCGAGTTTCGATGCTGATTTCTACTCTGGCAGTCCCCGAAACAGCAACTACTTCGGCTGCCGCACCTTTGGGTCGGACATTAGTGAGTAAATGATCGGCATAATAATTTTCATAAAGAGATTGAATGCTAGCCTGATCTTGATCTTCTGCCAAGTCTAACTGAGAAACGGCTAAAATACCTCGAACCAACGGCGCAGAAACGGGAACAAAATCCAGCGATATTTTTGCCGCTCCGGCTTTTGATAAAGTTTGTACAATTTCGGCACGATGTTGATGATGTAGCGCTTTATAGGCTTTTAGATTATTCACTCGTACTGCATGATGAGTGCCGGCTTGTGGTTTTACACCAGAGCCGGAAGAACCCGTCATGGCAACCGTTCTAATATTGGTATCACTAAGCATTCCGGCATTCGCTAAGGGTAAAAGTCCCATCGCTATCCCGGTGGCAAAACAGCCCGGACTAGCGACATGTTTGGCTGTTTTTATTGCTTCACTATTTAATTCCGGCATGCCATAAATAAAAGTGCCTAATCGATCCGCACAAGGATGTTCTGGAGCGTAGTCATGGGTATAATCCGTTAAGTTTTCTAGGCGGAAATCGCCGGACAAATCGATTATTCTAACGTCTTGATCAAAGAGTTCCATGGCGACTCTGGCGGTGATTATATGTGGCATTGCCAAAAAAACGATATCGGTGCCAGCAACACATTCTTGCGGGGTAATGTCCTGCATTTTAATGTGATCAAAGCCCGGTAGATTCCGATGAACCTGACTCACCGATTGACCAATAAAATCTTTACTGGAAACTCTTAAAACCTCGACATCATCCCTAACTAGCATATGTCGTAGAATTTCAGCAGCACCGTAACCCGCCCCGCCAATGATTGATACTTTGGTTTTATTCATCATTTTTCTTCCTTTGCTATCTATTGTAAATAGTTTGTTTATAAATTAATTTCTTCCAAAAGAACACCGATCCGTTGACCCACTGGTACGTTATTGTTGGGAAAAACAATCGCTTCACTATCATTTTTAACGATATATTGTTCATTATTTCCATCAGAAGCCAATAAAGTGCCTTTGTTAAATGAGGTAAAATTTTTCACATCATCGTCTAATAATAATTGATAGTCCTCATTGGCTTTGATGATTTCCTGTTTCACTCTAAAGACTTTGTAGTGGTTATTATCAAAAACGATGGTTTTAACGGGCTTTTCCTCAATCAGGCGTTTCAAATTGTCGCTAATACCACTAAAGTTCTGCATATCATTTTCGCCAAATGGTTTCACTTTTCCAAGCTCAACCGTGGCGGACAGTGCTTTAAATTCATTGCTTGTATAATAGCTAAAAGTACCGGCTGGCTGGTTACCCAATAAAACAGTCGTTATATCAGAACCACCGAAAAAAGCGATATGATTTTTATCCCATGGTCTATCATGAATAAAGGGATAGAGTACAAATTTTTCATACTGGGAAGGTCTAATCGCGGTATGCAAATCGAAATGGTATCGCCGCTGTAAGAATTCATCTTGCTTTTGATCTTGAAAGAAATCAGTCACTGCTTTTTCGAGTGTTTCAGCACGCTCTGTTTCATAGTCCCTAGTTTTGCTTTCGGTATATCGGGCCGAAAATAACCGGTTAAGGTTTTGACTTAAAAAACGTTTGCCAATATTGACCGCAGGAGGATTACCAATAATTAACATTAGTCTGGCGTTCACCTGCAGTTGGTTATTCCAGATATCTTTGACGATCTGTTCAACAATTTCCATCGGTGCTGTTTCATTGCCGTGGATCCCACTGGAAATAAGTAAGCTAGTATGGCTGGGCTTTATCGGTTCAAATTGCAAAATACCACTATCGAGCATTGTCACTCTCAGGCCGTTAGGCAGTTGCAAGCTTTGGCTATGCTCAATACCTTTTTCCCATTGACGAGAAAAAGCGAGAAAATGACCCGTTTCCACAAAATCTTGCCAGCTGTGTTCAAATTTGTTCATGTTATGGAGCTTCGTTTTTTGTTAAATTAGCCACTCGCTGAATAGATACAAAGAGGCTTTTTTTAATCTCAATAAATAATGATGTTGATTATCCTAAAATAATCAGCTGGATCCGTGGAAAGAGTGCTATCCCGCGGGGTGTATGACCTAGTGAAAAATGGCATAGTCAGACGCGTTGTGGGCACAACTGATTAATTAAGGATTATAGCAATCTTGATGTTGGATCCAAAGCATAGAAAGCTTCTGAATGGCGGAATTATGAGAGGTTAAACCACTGATGCTAGTATTAGCTTTGCAAATTATGCCAATATTTTCCACAATCAGAAAATCCAGAGACTCAGCAGACAAGGTGGTTTCAATAACTATTTTGTCAGCGCAAAGCGCCATAACCAAAATCGCCTGAACTTCTTTTTCTAAACTAAGTTCACCTTCCAGCATATGATATCGGGCCATATTGAGATTACCCAAATAAGGCTTTTTCCAATTCTGTTCAAATTTTCGCCGAGTATTGCGTAGCTCAGCAGTCGATTGTTCTGCTTTTAGTAGATCTTTTGATGAGGTTTGTAAGGGCGCGATTTCAATCAATTTTTGAAACGATTGGCTATACCAGAGGGCAAATAATAATCGGTTAATACTAAAGTGATCTCTATCCTGCATTTCCAGTAACAATTCTTTGGCAGGTGATACTTGGTAAAAATCGCTTGCCACCTGCCAGAAATCTGCAATATGTTGTTTTTGTTTTTCGGTGGCTGTTTGCATTAATAGTCAATGATCCCAGATCTAAGCTTAATTCTTCAAATAATCCAGTGCCATATTGGCAAGGGTTTTTACCCCTAATTTCATACCACTCTCGTCAATATAGAATTCAGGAGTATGATGAGCGGGCGCATCTTCAATTTTGACTTGTTTGGGTTTACCGCCCAAAAAGAAATAGAATCCGGGGACTTCTTTAGCGAAAAAGGAGAAATCTTCTGCACCAGTAATCGCATCAATTAGTACCACATTATTTTCGCCCGCCTGACGCAGCATGGTCGGTAACATGTGTTCAACCAAAGCGGGTGTATTGTAAGTGACTGGATAAGAGCTTGCCATGGGGATGTCGATATCAACCGTCGCATCCATACTTTCGGCGACATGGGTGGCAATCTTGCGAATTTTTTGATGGATTTGTTTTCTCATGTCCGAATCAAGTGCACGTATGGTACCAATCAATTCCACTTCAGCTGGAATGATGTTGGAGCGAACCCCTCCATGAATACTGCCAATGGTGACTACTGCTGCCTGTTTGGTTAAGGGCATTTGTCTGGAGACAATGGTTTGCAAGCTGTTGATGATTTGCGCGGAAACCACAATGGGATCGATCCCGTTCCAAGGCGTAGAGCCATGTACTTGCTTACCATGTACCCGAATTCTAAAATCATCCACACTGGCCATAATGCCTCCGGGGCGATAACCAATGACGCCGACCGGGGTTTGTGAACTAATATGTAAACCAAAAATGGCGTCCACATCAGGTGATTTTAATACACCTTGCTTAACCATTAATTCTGCACCGCCTTCTTCACCTTCTGGCGCACCTTCTTCGGCTGGTTGAAAAATAAACTTTACTGTTCCCGGGATTGTTTCTTTCACCTGAGATAAGACTTCAGCAACACCCATCAATATTGCCACATGGGTATCATGGCCGCAGGCGTGCATTACGCCGATATCTTGACCGGCATAGGTTGATTTGATTTTGGAGGCAAAAGGGAGATCGACTGTTTCGGTTACCGGCAAAGCGTCCATATCAGCTCTGAGCGCAACAACTTTGCCCGGCAATCCGCCTTTTAAGATCCCGACAACACCGGTATGTGCCACACCCGTTTGTACCTCGATCCCTAGAGATTTCAAATGGTCAGCAATTATTTTGGCGGTTTTAAACTCTCGATTTGAGAGTTCTGGATTCGCGTGAAAATGGCGACGCCAGTCAATCACTTTGCGTTCTACTTTGTTGATCAGTGGAGTCAGTTTATTCAAGTCTGCCGCTTGAAGGCTCGAATTCAGTAAAAAAGAGACGAGTAACAATAGAACATTATTATTATTTTTAAGCATCGATCTAAATACCGTTAAAAATGAAGAAGGCTACACAGCATACTGGGTTTAGGCATTAGCCTCAAGTTAAATGCCCGCTGAAACTCTGTTAGATGTTGTGCTACCTTGCTACGCTAAAGCAGATAGTCAAAATCTCTAGTTAAGAGATCAGCGATCTAGTGGTGTTGAGTCGAGAATGGAAAAAGACTAAACAGCCATGAATTATAATCCTAAATTAATCAGTTGGACTGTATGAATCTAGAAAAATCAAACAACAAAAACCAGGCGATAAGGATTAAATTTAGCCTTCAATTCCATTAGTCGGCTGTCCAAATCGATTTGTTGTTTTGATAAGAACAACAACTGTATTTTCGCAGGGCTTGAGAGCGATTTTTTTCGTTGTTGAAAAATCTTGATAACCATTTCTTGATATTGCGATCTTTCATTCGATTTTTCGATTTTTGCTTCTTTGTCTAGTTGTAGAGTTAACTTATCGATAGTGGCGGCCAGCTCAAGATTAAATTCGACCTGTAATAGCATGATCCCGGCATAGATTAGATTTACCAAACCATTTCTATTGTTCGAATCATTGTTGAGTTGTCGATAAAGTTCACCGAACATTTCCGTTGCTAGCTCTGCGGTGTTAGGTTCGAGGTCATCTACTAAGACTTTACTAAACAGTGCCAGTAATTCACAATTAACATCAAAACAATTTTCTATTGGACTAGAGGTAAAAACTTTGTCGGGTTTACTATTTCTTAATTTATTCAAAAAACTAAATTCGATAATTTGAGCCTCTTTATAGTGCATTTCAATATTGGCAGCAGAATCTCTTAAAGATCTTGTATATGAAAGTAGGATACCCTCTGAACTCGATTTCCTATTTGACGAAGATGAAGTAAGTGCTAACAATAAACGAATTTCTTTATCTTCAAGTAAATCCTGTAGTGTCGAATGATTAAAAAAATAATCTGAATTTTTGAGATCGGTATATCGATCAACATCTAATAATTTACTATTGGATATTTGGCAAATAAAATATTGGACTATTTGTTTTCCAATAAAAGAAAATGAACCATGATAAAAAACTTGATCCGCTGCGATTAATAATTCGGCCAAGTAAATATTAGTGATCGCCGGTTTGTAATATGGCTGTCGAGAAAAAATCAATCGTTCTTTATGGCCGTTCACGACTAAACCACCTAATAGACAATCGATACTGTTTTGAAAAACAAAATCTGAAAATTGTTTTTCTACGGTATCTCTTTGTAGGGATAATGATGTAACGGGCAGATTGGCAATACTCTGCAATTGATCCAATAAGGACTGTTTTTGTTTCCACTGATAAAGAAGATTGGTATGAGGATTAATAAGCATTTAATAGCGTTAACATCAGAAAGTAAACGGATTATTCTAAGTTTTATGAGAGGGCGTTATTATGGGACTTTTACTCTTTGACAGCAAACTCGATTTCGTCCCTTTTCTTTAGCTCGATAGAGCGCTTTATCGGCTCGAACAAAAACATCTTTGGTGGTATCGTGATTATCGAATTCTGAAAGGCCAAATGACATGGTGACCGAGACAGCTTCATCGTTATTATTAACAGTCAGTTTTGATACACCCTGTCGAAGTTTGTTCATTGCGCGAGTAGCATCTACAATACCGGTTTCGGGAAGTAAAATAACAAATTCTTCACCACCAAATCGAGCAATAAAATCAGACTCCCTGATACCGGTCGATAACAATTCGGCGATACTCTTTAAGATTTGGTCGCCAAAATCATGTCCGTGCTGGTCATTAACCTTTTTAAAAAAATCAATATCAGCAATCACTAATGTTAAAGAATTACGGTAGCGCCGCCAACGATTGTATTCCTGAGTTAATCTTTCGTTGTAGGAATATCGATTGGGGAGATTGGTTAATGGATCTGTTTGAGCGCGAACTCGCTGCTCTGCCAAGTCGTCTTTTAGTCGGGTTGCTTCATCTTCGGTGGCGCGTAATTGCTCACTCAATCGTTCCATTTGAGTGACCAGTATTTCGCTGTTACTTTCCTGTTTGATGCAATATTGATTGATCTGGTTAGTGATACTATCCATGTGGAAAAAAACAGCTGTTTTTGCTTCGTCTAGAGTTTCTGAATTAGTTAAGCTTTCTTTTATGTGACTAATATTGTTGCTTAAATCCAGATTCAGTTGTTTGCTATCGGCACTGCCACCTTGGCTAAATTTGAGAGTTTGATTGATAAAGTCATTGACTCGAACGATCCGAGTATTGAGGGTTTTTAAAAAATTTTCGAACTGAATGTGTTCTTGATCGGATACCTCAATAAACGCGTTAGTGATCATTTCTAAAATAGAAGATATTTGCTCAATTTGGCTCATTTTTTCGATTGCATGATTGAGTCGTTGAGCGATTTCAGAGTAACCGTCCATACCGGAAAGTTGATCGATTAAAAGTTGTAACGAATCTTTTACTTTTTGTGGTAAATAGCTGGATGGATCAGATTGTTGTTTATTCGATTCTACTGTATTTACCGACAGAGAATGATTGTCTTCAGTTCGTTCTGGTGACTTTTCTTTAGAAAAAAGTGAAGCGAAAAAACCCTTTTTCTTTTTTACTGATAGGGAACTCTTCTTCTGAGTCATATCATTTTCTAACTGGGAAACGTAACAATGTATCACCTCAGCAATTGAACGCAACACATTAGCAGCATCGGCATTTTTTAACTTTTTTTGGACCTGTTTAAGGTCTTTTTTTAATTCATTAGGCAGTTGATTGTCTAACAGCTGGGAGAGTAAATCCAGTTGCTGATTGGCAGCAATTACCTCCTTGTTTTCAGGATCATCATCAAGGGTTCTAAGTAGTTTGCTAATGAGGTCGATTACTGTCTTTATTTCCTCAAGCTCCCCTTCATTTTTTATAATGTTTCGGAGTTTGGCAAGTTGATCGTCCAACTCGTCATTCAACCCCATACCCACAAAACTTAGGCGTGACAGCGCGCGTTTGAGCTCTGTACAAACGATTAACAGTGCTTCGGCATTTTCTGACGATGGTTCTAGATCCGGATTTTCCATTGGCTTATATTTTCTACGGTTTAGTTACTATTGTTCAGTTTAGGTATTTTGGGGGGATTGCTTGGTCATTAGTCAGCTTATTGGGAATTTCGATTTCCATTGAAATCGGCAAATGATCGGAAACTCCCAAATTTAATACCTCAGTCTTTATAATGTTTAATGAATCACTCACCCATATTTGATCAAAACAGTGTTTGGGTTTCCACCTTGGAAAGGTTGGAATGATATGTAAATCCTGCTGCACTTGAAGACCTCGCTTTTTGAACTCTTGAGACACTTGATGAGTCGGACAGTTCATATCGCCCATAATAATAAAATAAGGGGTTGTTTTTAAATGTTCCGCAATGTACTTCAATTGCAAACAACGTGCTTTATGACTCAGAGATAAATGTACCGACAGTACCAAAATTTGCTCATTATCTGTATCAAAAGTGACTTGCAACGCCCCTCTGCCAGGGATCCTCCCAGGTAATTTATGATGGATAGCATGTGAGGATGCAAATTTTGATAGTAATCCATTGGAGTGCGCGGCTAATCCTGCCATCCGCCGATTTTGCTGTTGATAATAATGAGGAAAGCCACCCTGAAGGGCTAAAAATTCGACCTGATTAACAAATTGAGAACGTAAACTGCCTGCATCGACTTCCTGAAGTGCAACAATATCAAAACCCGATAACCAATTAGCCGCACGACGTAAATTATGTACACGCTTAGAATCAGGCAATAAATGGCGCCAACTTTGAGTGACGTAATCTCCATAGCTGTAACTACCAATGCCTACCTGCATGTTATAACTGAGTAGTTTTAGACGTTGGTTTTGTTCTGGGTTATTGATAATCGACCTCAAAGGGCAGCTCTTACCGCTCAATCCATTTTCGGCTACCGAGTCATTCTCTCTATTTGGCGACTAAAAAGTCGATGATTGCTACCAAACGTTTTGCGGTCTGTGCCTGATTAGCATCAATTTTATAGGTTTCATTAATAATAATAGTCGGTACTTGGCTAATTGAAAATAATTCTGCTCTTTTTTGGTAATTTTTTTCTGTTTGCCAAACTAGTTTCCTATTTATCAATGGTAGCGCTTGTTCTGCTAACTTTTCTGAGAACCAGTCCAAAATAGAATCAAAATCTTTCAGTCGGTCACAATCGGTTAAACATTGTTGGTAAATATCCATCGTCGTTGGCAGGTTCTGTAATGGGGAAAGCTGTAACATCAGTGGCTGGATATAAGCTTGAGACCTCCAGTTAGCCCTAACGATCAATGGTGTTCTTCTCAGGGTTAGTTTCGGGTTTAGTCGTAAGTAGTCTGAAATAGCACTTTCAACCTGATAACAAGATTCACAGCCAAACCAATAAAAAATTTCAATATTGGTTATCGTTTCTAATTCGGAAAGTTGTGCAAAATCTTGCAGGACTGACTCTTGAGAGTCTGATCTCGTGATTATCTGGTAGTCTACGCCCACTTCAAAGGTTCGCTCAACTTCTTCTGCGATCGATGGCTGGCTGATTAACAGAAGCATCCATAGAAAGGGGATTTGAATACATTTGGAAATGATAGTGTTCATATTTATTATTTTTTATCTCTCTCAAGATCAAAAAAGCGACTATAGAGTCGCTTTTTTAGCCGGTTTTAACAACTATGGTTTTGCCAACGTTAAGCATTTTATTCCGAGTCGAGTCAATTTAATGCAGTCCTACCAAGTAGTGACCTAAAGCTTCAATTTGCTCATCACTCATTTTGGCAACTATATCACGCATAATACCATTAGCATCGTTACTGCGAGTGCCACTTCTAAAAGCTTTTAAAGTAGCAATAGTGTATTCAGGGTGTTGACCACCAATCGCAGGGAAACCTGCGCTAGATAGTCCGTTTCCGCGCGCGCCATGACATGCAAGACAAGCAGGGATGTCACGGTCGGTGTCGCCACCACGGTAGATTTTTTCGGCGACCTGGATATATTGTTCAGCAACAGCCATATGTTGCACCTTTTGTGAGGCGTAATAAGCCGCTACATTTACAACATCTTCGTCGCTTAACATACTGGCCATTGGTAACATGGTGGCATTGTCACGGGCTTTAGATTTAAAATCATTTAGTTGCTTAATCAGGTATTTTTCGCCTTGCCCGGCTAATTTGGGGTTGATCGCGATCATGCTATTTCCATCTTCAGCATGACAACCTGCACAAACACCGGTTTTTGCCTTGCCTTTAGCAGCATCACCCGCCTGAAGCTGGCCAGAAAACAATAAAACTAAGATTAAGCCTATGATTTTATTCATTATTTTACCTTTTTATTGATGTTAGGTAGCCGTTGTTGGTGCTTGTTTACTGCAAATAAAACGTTTTTAGCCTTGCCATAAAACAATCAAATTATTTATAATTAACGACCGCTCATATTTTAACTGACGAAGACTAATTTAAGTCAGTCAAACAGAATGCGTGAATTATAGGCAAACAAGGCTTAAAGATCCAACAAAGATGACGAATATAACTAACAATCCTTTTAGAGTGGCCCGATATTTGATGGGAGCCGCCAAGCTAGATCAATTACCGCCTGATGAGGGTATTGAAGTGGCGCTGGCTGGTCGATCCAACGCCGGAAAATCGACTGCGCTCAATGCGATTACTGATCAGAAAAATCTGGCCAAAACCAGTAAAACGCCAGGCCGGACTCAATTGATCAATTTGTTTATGATTAGTGAAATCTGCCGATTGACTGATCTTCCCGGTTACGGTTTTGCTAAAGTATCAAAAGACCAAAAAGCTCAGTGGCAAAAAACCTTAAGCAAATATTTGCAAGAACGGCAATGCCTAAAAGCGCTAGTGGTGTTTATGGATATCAGGCACCCACTTAAGGAAACCGATAAACAAATGGTGCAATGGGCGGTTGCCGCCAACATTCCGGTGCATGTTGTTTTAAGTAAAGCGGATAAACTAAAAAGTGGTGCTCGCAAAACAGCTTTGTTAACGGCTAATAAAAGACTCGCTCGTATATCCGATTTAATTACGTCTCAAGTTTTTTCGGCCACCAGTAAACTAGGCTTAGAAGAACTGATCAATAAAATTGCCAGTTGGTATCAATTTGACCAGCTAAATTCTGCCCCTCAAACAGTAGAAGAGGAATAAAGGCTGATGGAAGACCTTGTCGATCAAATTAGAGGATCCGCACTTCCCACGGCCTCTTTTCTAGAACTTCCGAGTGAAGATGATTTAGTTCTGGTAGAAGAGGAAATATTATTACCCATTCCAAGAGAGATGCGTTCTTTCCTACTTCAGGTAAGTGACGTGTTATGTGGCGGCTTGGAGCCTGTAACCGTAGCTGATCCTGGCGCACACACTCACTTACCGGAAGTCACATCGGTTGCTTGGTCGATTGGTTTGCCCAGAGAGTTAATGGTGGTTTGCCAGTGTGGTGAAGATTATTATTGTATTGCTCAGGATGGTGAAGTGCAATTTTGGCAAAATGGTGAAATAGCTGAACAGACTTGGGAAGATATCTGGCAATGGGCAGAAGAAGTATGGTTAAACAGTTAGCGGTGTAGCCCTTCCTTGCCCATCTATCAACAAAAAAGGGATGTGCTCTAAGCACTTTGGCTTTGTTTGGCTAAGAATAATGATACCTCGCAAAAAGCCGTACAAATTCTCTGCCTACTATACACTTAGGAAAATATTTACACTGACATAGGGATTTTACAAAAATTGAAAAATTGAGCTATATTTAATCCAATCACCAATTGAATCAACTTCTCAATTTGAGATTTTTGGAATTTTTTTATGGTACATATTAATCCTTATTGGAGCAGTATAATTTGGAACAATACAGTCATTATTCAGGTGGCGAGTAATAGATGGCTATGAACGACGCTGAATATAAAGAGATGGTGAAAGTTTCTGGCCGAATATCTCGGCAGGCATTAACCGTTCTTAGAAGCCTTCAGCTTCCTAATATCCCGCCTTGCTACCATGTTGCTTATGAATTTTGCGAAGATTCCGATGGTCCTCTCAAGAAAAAAATAGACGCCTTAGAGGGTAGTCCGTCAGATGTTCTACGTGATGTACAGCATATTTATTTTGATCTAGTGGCTTCACCGCAAGAAATGGAATTGCTGAAGTTTTCGCGGCGATTTCATCAATTGGCTAAAGTAACTGCTACTTCGGTTCAGGATGGTCAGACTCAATTAAAAGAATATGCTTCTTACCTACAGAAAATAAAGCCGTATTTGATCAATGGTTCGAGTGAAAAGGTATTGGATGTAACGACTTTATTAATCAAAGAGACCGAAGCGGTACATCAGTATGCAAAGGAGCTTGAAGAAAGGTTAAATGAGGCGGGCCAAAAAATCGAAATACTCCAAAAAGAGCACTCTAGGTATCGTGAACAGGCCAATCGTGATCCACTAACGAGTGTGCTTAATCGTGCCGGTTTGGAGGAAGCTTTTGATAATATCAAGGCCGATCCAGATTGCTTTCCGGTTTCAGTACTTCTAACGGATATCGACCAGTTTAAGCAATTTAATGATGAATATGGGCACTTGGTGGGCGATAGCGTGATCAGGGTGGTCAGTAGTACCTTGCGAAAAAACCTTAAGGGTGTCGATATTATTTGCCGTTTTGGTGGCGAAGAATTTCTTATTTTATTATTAAATACCAGCCATAAAAATGCATTGGTCGTTGCTGAAAAATTACGAGCTCTAATAGAAAAGCTGCGAATAAAAAAACGTAATAGCAATGAATATTTGAAACAAACGACTATTTCCATTGGTGTCTCAGAATTATGCAAAGACGGATCTTTAATAGAGGCGATTGATCAAGCTGATCAAGCTTTATTTGATGCTAAACATGAAGGCCGTAATTGCATCGTTGGTAAACAGTAGACCTTACAATACTTCTTTTTTTAATATTGCAATACGACTCTGATAGGTAAATACGCCCATCACATTGGCTTGGTTAAGATCATTTTCATCGAGCACAAACCAGATATTGTCAATTTTTAAAGTATTACGATTGATTCGTTCAATTTTTTTGGTGTTTTTTTTGTATTTTCCTTGCGGATGCTCTAACCAACGATATTTAGCAACGGCATCTGACTCAATCGTGTCGATGGTTAAACAAAAAGTATAGACCTCATCCCATTGTCCACACCATCGACCCGTAAAGGATTGTTCGGTGATCTCTTTTGAAATGACAGGCTGAGCCAATAATACGATAAAAATTAAGGTCGATAGTAATATTTTTTTCATCGATTTACTCTCTTTATTTACTGATTTTTTTGTCAATTTGGTAATCCACAAACCGGTAGTTATAAGGATTTATATCGTCTGATAAATGTTTTTCATTGGCGATTTCAGTCAGGTTTAAATTTTCAAATTTTGGAAAATGAGTATCACCTTCTACCTCAAGATCAATAAAAGTGAGATAAAGTTTATCGGCTATCCCCATCACTTGTGAATACAAAAAACCACCGCCAATGATCATGATTTCTTTATTATCTGACAATAACTCAACGGCTGCGTCAATGGAATTCACCACAGAACATCCCTCGACTGTGTAATTTGAATTTCGACTGATGATCACATTTTGGCGACCCGGTAGTGGACGACCAATCGATTCATAAGTTTTGCGCCCCATGACAATGGGTTTTGCCATGGTCACCGCTTTAAAATGTTTCAAATCGGCTGGTAAATGCCAAGGCATTTTATTGTCTTTTCCGATCACTCTATTTTTTGCCATCGCGGCGATTAAGGATATGACTGGTTTTTTCAATGGCTGTGCCTCTATTCTCTGCTAAATTAAAGAAAGATCGGATTTTTTGCTGCAACCGCAACCGCCAACAAAATTTATACTGCTATCGGTGCCTTGATACTCGTGTGGGCTTGATAATTAACAATTTCAAAATCTTCATACTCATAACTAAATAAGTCCTTAGGTTTTCGTTTGATTTCCAGTTTTGGTAATTCTAAAGTATCTCTGGATAGTTGTTCTTTCGCTTGTTCAAAATGGTTTGAATATAAATGAACATCCCCGCCATTCCAGATAAATTCACCCACATCCAAATCACATTGTTGGGCAATCATATGGGTTAACAAAGCATAGGAAGCAATATTAAACGGTACGCCTAAAAATATATCGCAGCTACGTTGATAGAGCTGGCAGGAAAGTTTACCGTTAGCGACATAAAATTGAAACAGTGAATGACAGGGTGGCAGCGCCATTTCATCGGCAACTCCGGGATTATAGGCAACGACTAAAATGCGGCGACTATCGGGATTGTTCTTGATTGTTTCAACGACATTGCTGATTTGATCGACCGTTGAACCATCGGGTTTTTTCCAGCGCCGCCATTGCTCGCCATAAACAGGTCCTAAATCACCGTTTTCATCTGCCCATTCATCCCAGATTTTAACGCCGTTTTGTTTGAGATATTGAATGTTGGTGTCGCCGTTTAAAAACCACAACAATTCGATCATGATCGATCGCAAATGTAATTTTTTAGTGGTGGTTAGCGGAAAACCCTTTTGCAGATCAAACCGCATTTGATAGCCGAAAACACTTCGAGTACCAGTACCGGTTCGATCACCTTTGTCGACGCCGTTATCGAGTACGTGTTGTAGCATTTCTAAATATAGTTTCACTGCATATTACCTATTTATTTTGTGCACTTAAATCATTTTTTTTATATGCCCAAATCATCACGCCTAAACCACCAAGGATCATCGGTAGCGATAATAATTGTCCCATCGAAATATACTCTGCCATGGCTTTTAGATGATCATCCGGCTCTCTAAAATATTCAACAATAAATCGAAAGCTACCGTATCCGAGTAAAAATAATCCACTAATGGACAAAGCGGGTTTTGGTTTTTTACTGTAAAAATATAACATTAAAAACAGTACTACACCTTCTAAAGCAAATTCATAGAGCTGAGAAGGGTGTCGATAAACGCCGCTAGGTGCATTAGGGAATATCATTGCCCAAGGAACCGACTCAACGTCTGTGGCTTTTCCCCATAGTTCACCATTGATAAAATTACCCAGTCTGCCAGTGGCAAGTCCAATTGGTGCCATCGGTGCGAAATAGTCGGCAATGATTGCAAAGGGCTTTTGGGTTTTCCAAGAAAAGTACCAAAATGATCCAATCACCCCAAGTAGTCCGCCGTGAAAAGACATGCCGCCATCGTAAATTTTGAACAGATAAAGGGGATCGATGAGAAAAAAATCGAAGTGATAAAAAATTACATAACCGACGCGACCACCAATAATAACGCCTAAAAAGGCATAAAATAGAAAATCACTGACTTGATCCGCATTGAATGGTGCCCCCGGTATTTTAGAACGTTTAGTGCCTAAAGCCCAAGCACCTGCAAATCCGGCAAGATACATTAATCCATACCAATTAAGACCGATTGGGCCATAAATTTGAAAGATGACGGGATCAATATTTGGATATTCCATTGGTGATTCTTATCTGAACGTGGAAAAACATCGACTATAAAGGATTTAAACCTAAATCTAAATAGTTATCCTCAACTCGGAATAGGAAAAACAGAAGTCAATTATTCTAGGATTAATTACCGGCCCGGATCAAACCACTTAAATTGCGCTGATCAATCGCCTGTCGCAATTCACTTTTTACCTTTGCTTCGGTCTCCATAACCATTACTCGCTCAGCAATTTGTTGCATTTCGGTAATAGTAAAACGACTGATCGCTCTTTTTACCTTGGAGAGACTACTGGCACTCATGCTAAATTCTCGATAACCCAACCCCACCAACAAAATAATCGCTAATGGATCAGACGCCATCTCGCCGCACACCTGCAACGAAATGGATTGTTGTTGGCATTCTTGAAAAATCTGTCGCATAATCTTTAAAACAGCTGGTTGAAAATGGCTGTACAGGCTTCTAAGTCTTAGGTTGTTTCGATCCACCGCCATTAAATACTGGATAAGATCGTTGGTGCCAATGGAAATAAAATCGACTCGTTTAATAAAGCTGCTCAATTGAAAGACCGCAGAGGGTACTTCTAGGATAATGCCGATTTCGGGTCTGTTAAGTTCAATATTTTTTTCCAATAATTCTTGCTGAATTTCGGCAAAGGACTGGTTGATAAGCCGATTGCATTCATTTAGTTCTTCTAGGGTTGAAATCATTGGCAAAGCAATTTTTAGGTTGGTTAATCCGGCACTAGCTTTAAACAGTGCGCGTAATTGAACCAAAAATATTTCCGGATGATCAAGTGTTACCCTCACACCACGCCAACCTAAAAAGGGGTTATCTTCCTTGATATCAAAATAGGAGAGTTGTTTGTCACCACCAATATCCAAGGTTCGAATGGTAACTGGAAGACCATCAAAGCCATTTAGAATATCGCGATAAATTTTGACTTGAGTTTCCTCAGATGGAAAATGATGATGCATCATAAATGGAATTTCGGTTCGATAAAGCCCTATGCCTTGCGCACCAGAATTTTGTGCTTTCTCAAAATCGATACCGGGAGAGGAGTTGACCAATAGTTTGATTGGGGTACCATCTTTGGTTGAATTCGGCTGGGATTGATCTTTTTCTAGTTCTTCTGAGAACTGTTTTTCCTCGCCAATCAGCGTATTGTACTGCTTGATCAGCATGGGATCTGGCGAGATAAATAATTGACCATTGTAAGCATCCACAATCATGGTTTTGCCGTCCAGTCGATTCACCTGGCAAGGATCTAATCCCATAATGGCCGGAATGCCGAGTGCCTTGGTTAAAATAGCGGCATGTGAGGTCGATGAACCTCGTAACGAAACAACCGCCAGAATATTTTGCAGTGGGATTTCGGCAAGCATAGACGCGGTGACCGTTTCTGCGACTAAAACGGTGCCAACTTCCGGTTCACTGGCTAAATTATCTTTTTTCATCATGTTAGCCAAGACTCGATTAGCCAGATCTTCGATATCGTGGGCTCTTTCTCTTAAGTAAGCATCTTCCATAGATTGAAAGGCTTTGACATGTCTGAAAATAACGATTTTTAAGGCTGATGGCGCGCAGTATCCAGCGTTAATTTGGGTTTCAACCTCTTTTTCGATACCGGCCGATCCCAAGATCTGCTGATAGGCTTGAAACAGTGAGCGTTCTTGATCGGAAATTAAGCCTTTCATACGGTTGGACATTTTTTCTAATTGCAGATGGGTCCGTTTAACGGCTTTGTGCAATTTTTTAATTTCTGCGGGTATGTCCTCCGTTTTTCGTAACGGAATACTGGCGATATTGTGAGAGGGAAAAATGACTTTAGCCACACCAACCGCCACGCCGCTTGATACGGGGATCCCGTTAATACGACGGACCAGTTGACTTCTTTGCTCATCATCAATAATCGCATCGGTTTCTTTATTGGATAAAACCGATGAAATTTGTGCCGCTAGGGTGATTAAAAAGGTTTCTTCATCTAACTCAAACTGGCGGGCTACTTTTTGCTGGATCGACAAAACGCCCAACACTTTTCTTTGATGAATGATGGGGACGCCGAGATAGGCTGAAAAATCATCTTCTAGTAACTCTTTATCGTAATGAAAAGCAGGGTGTATATTGGCGCTAGATAAATGGATGGGCTCTTCACGTTGACCAACCAAGCCCACTAATCCTTCGTTAAAATCGATACGCAGTTGGCCGACACTATCGGGGTTGAGGCCTTGAGTGGCCATTAGAACAAATTGGTTATCATCATAATCAGCAAGAAATATCGAGCAAACTTCAACTTCAAGCGCATCGCAAACATCATTGACGATGAGCTCTAAGACTTGTTGTTGATTTTCTGCCAGGCTAACCGCCTGAGTGATTCTTGACAATTTATTGATCAATTGGCTTTTCCCTCTTTAATACATTATGTTTCTTAATACATTGCGTTTCCTTTTCATTCGCCTTTTATCGTTTATTGTTTCTGTAGGATTTTTTACGTCTTTTACGCTGACGAGCTTGCTGCTCAATAACACATGGCATCAACTCTACCAGAGCACGTCGATATACATCCCTTTTAAATGCGATGACCTGACGAAGTGGGTACCAGTAGTTCACCCACATAAAATGGTCAAATTCCGGATGGCCGGTTTCGTCAAAGTGTATCGTGGATTCATGGCTGGTGAGCCGTAACATGAACCATTTTTGCTTTTGACCAATGCACAGGGGCAGACTATCTTGGCGGATATAACGATTAGGCAAACGATACTTTAACCACTCCTTGGTGACACCTAATATTCGAACGTCTTTTTTAGTTAACCCTATTTCTTCTGTCAGCTCCCGAAACATGGCTTGTTCAGCCGTTTCACCAGGATCCACGCCACCTTGAGCGAACTGCCAGGAGTTTTGTCCTATGCGTCTGGTCCAGAGCAGGTTACCAAAGTCGTTGCACACAATAATGCCGACATTGGACCGAAATCCCTCTGAATCAATCACTTATCGATACCAATTAATACTTTATTTAACTTATTCAACCACAGAACGTCAAAATCAGCAAATTTCTTTGTTATTATTGGAAAACCAATTGACTCAAAATCTCAGATCCCGATGATCTCACCACCACAATCAATCCAACAACTTAGTCAGCGCGCCCAACAATTGGCCGGTAAAACTATCGGCCAATTGACGGAATTATATAATGACAAAAGCCCCAAAGATCTACGGGTTGAAAAAGGTTGGCAGGGGCAATTTATTGAACGATGTTTGGGCGCAGATGCTGGTAATTTATCTAAACCAGATTTTTCACTAATCGATGTCGAACTCAAAACGCTACCGATTGATTATTCTGGCAAAGTTCAAGAGTCAACCTATGTCAGTGTGGTGGATATTAATAAGTCCTTAGGATTAAGTTGGCGTCAAAGTGTGGTTTATCATAAATTGCAGCATGTATTGTGGGTGCCGATTGCTCGGCGACAGGACGAGCCAGTGACCCAATCTACAATTGCCACGCCTTTTTTGTGGCAACCGGACGCAAAGCAAGAGGCCTTATTAAAATCCGACTGGGAAAATGCCATGGAATTGATCTCTATGGGTAAAATTCATCAGCTGAATGCGCGTATGGGGGAGATTTTACAAGTCAGACCCAAAGCGGCCAATTCTAGAGCTTTAACGGCGACCACTAATGAAAAAGGAGAGCAAGCGCAAACCTTACCACGGGGTTTTTATTTACGGCCACAGTTTACTCAGCAATTATTGAATGCTTATTTAAGACGGTAGGAATTGGACGATGTGTTGACGATTGATGGAATAATAAAGCATGGCCCTAGTAACCGGTTTTTCATGTTAATATCCGCAATCGAAAATTGAGCAGAGCTAAAATAGTCCAATGAAAGATCTCACTACTGGCTCTATAAGCAAACACATCATCTATATGGCGCTCCCCATTGCAATCGGGATGATCGTGCAAACGATTTATTACTTGGTGGATCTCTACTTTGTGGGACAGCTGGGTAAAACCGCTTTGGCTGGGGTCAATGCCGCTGGCAATCTAGCTTTTTTTGTTCTTGGCCTGACCCAAATATTAGGAGTCGGAACCGTCGCATTGATATCGCATGCGGTCGGTCGAAAAGATCAAAAGACCTCCAATGTGATCTTCAATCAATCCATAGGCATCGCTGTTTTTTTTGCACTATTCACTTTAGTCGCTGGTTATTGGTTGGCCGATGATTACCTTAAGGCCATATCCTCCGATGCCGGGACTGTCGAAGCGGGCAAAATTTTTTTATATTGGTTTATCCCTAACCTAGCCATGCAGTTTCCTTTAGTCGCCATGGGATCTGCTCTGCGCGGTACCGGAATTGTTAAACCCACCATGATTGTTCAATTAATCAGTATCATTATTAATATCGTACTATCACCGATTTTAATCGCAGGTTGGTTAACCGGCAAACCGATGGGAATTGCCGGTGCTGGATTGGCTAGCTCAATAGCCATATTCATAGCTTTGATCATGATGTGGCACTACTTTCATAAACTAGAAAGATATGTCGGGATCTCTGGCAATCAAATTAAGCCAGATTTTAATCTCTGGAAAAAAATGCTTGCAATTGGGTTTCCCGCTGGCGGCGAATTCTTGTTGATGTTTTTTTACACCGCAGTGATTTATTGGCTCATTCAGGATTTTGGTCCATCAGCTCAAGCAGGTTATGGATTAGGTTCAAGAATGATGCAGGCGATATTTGTCCCGGCACTGGCTCTGGCTTTTGCATTGCCCGCAGTTGTCGGACAGAACTTTGGCGCAAAACTTCACGATAGGGTTAACGAATCTTTTCGAAAAGCGGTTTTGATGATTAGCCTGTTAATGGGACTGTTAAGTATTATTACGATCTGGAATGCGGAGTTTTTTCTGGTTGGATTTACCGATGATCCTGAAGTTTTGAGTATTGGTATCTTGTTCTTGCAACTAATCGCGTTTAATTTTATTCCTTCTGGTATTGTATTTACTTGCTCAGGAATGTTGCAGGGATTAGGTAATACCTGGCCGGCTTTTTACAGCATGGCATCACGAATTATCTCGTTTATCCTGCCAGCTATCTGGATGTCAACACAAAATTCTTTTGAATTGAAACATGTGTGGTACTTGTCTATTGCCGCCAGTATTTTTCAGGCATTTGTTAGTTTGTATTTGGTTAGAAAAGAAATGAACAAGAAGTTATTTGTTCAAACGGATTTCTAAACTTTTATAATGGTAATTTAATCCTTCTGCCTTGGCAATGGGCATCGCTATTTTTGACAGGGCTTGTCTACCCACTTCATTCACCATTTGAGTGGTTAAAAATCGTAAAAAAATATTGACATTTAATCCACCATTTTGTCTTGCGTAACCTAAGGTGGGTAATGTGTGATTAGGCCCGGTAATATAGTCCCCCAAGGCAACGGCACTATTGGCGCCGATAAATAAAGAGCCGTAATTTGATAACAAAGTCTGATCAATATTTTGATGACAGAGTATCAAATGTTCAGGCGCATATTGGTTGCTAAAATTGACTAGCTCTTCAACTGATTCAGCATAGACCAATTCAATTTGTTTTTGTTGCAATATTTTTTTTGTTTGACAATTTTTTTCGAGAAAACTTAGCATCGATACTAACCAGTTAGCATTGTCACTGACAATTAAAGAACAAGCTAAAGGATCGTGCTCCGCCTGAGCTAGAGCATCATAGGCTAGCCATTCAACCGACTGCTTTCCATCACAAAGCGCTAGTAATTCACTAGGACCTGCTAAGCCATCGATCTTTACTCGACATTGCAGTTGTTTTTTCGCTTCATTTACCCAAGCATTACCGGGCCCTACAATGACGTCAACAGGCAGGTTGTTTCGAAAACCATAAGCTAATGCGCCAATGGCTTGAATACCTCCCAACTGAATAAATTGAGTCGCCCCGGCTAACGAGGCGGAAGCTAAAATAGCGGGATGATCTGATGGTGAACAAGCAATACGAACCGGTGAGCCTGCAATTCGAGCGGGAATTAACGTCATCAAGGCCGTTGAAATAAGTGGATAACGACCACCGGGAATATAAGCGCCAACTCTTTCTACCGGCGACACTACTTGCCCATAGCAACCGAACTCATCACTAAAAGATTTAGATCGGCTCCCTTGTTTTTGAAACAATGAAAATTTCTCAATTCGATTGGCAGCTAATTTGATTGATTTGGCCAAGTCATCTTTTAATGGATAATCCTCGAATGCTTTAAGGGTGATTACTTTGCCCGGTTGTTGATCAAATTCCAATGAAAAACGATCTATGGCGTTATCGCCCTCGCTTTGGATCGAAGCCAAAATAGCCTGTACTTTATTTTCAATATTACTATCTACTTTGAGAGTCGGTCGGGACCAATCCTTCGTCTTAATGATCATTAAAACGGCTCCGCAGCTCTGTCGTGATATTAGTAATATCCACTCCTTTTGCCAACGCATCAACTAAAGCAAAAAAAATCAGATCTGCCGCTTCCCATCTGACATCCTCAAACGATTGCGCTTCAATTAATTCATCGGCTTCTTCGAGAATTTTTTCCGCTCGAAATTCGGCCGATTTAAACAATTGAGTAGTCAACGAATTCTCTGGTAACTGATCTTTTCGTTTATTTAGAAGTCCGGTCAATCGATTCAAATCAAAAGGGATCTTTTGTGAAGCAAAGCAGCTGTAACGATCAAAATGACACGCATCATTAACTTGCTTCACACGAAATAAAATCGTATCACCATCACAATCCACATCTGCCTGAACCAACTGCTGAGTGTTGCCACTGGTTAAACCTTTTTGCCATATTTCGTTACGGCTACGACTCCAGTAAGTTCCCTTGCGATCAGTTAACGCTTGGATCAATGACTCACGATTAGAATAGGCTAACATCAATACTTTATCGGTATCGACATCTTGCACAACAGTTGGCACTAAAGGTAATTTTTTGAAATTAACTTGAGTCAAAAAACAATCGATCAGTGATAATTTTCCAGTATAGATCGACATACCGATTTGGCCGTTAGCACCTAAATCGGTAAACCAATTGATATCCTCTAACGAGGTGATCCCACCGGCGATAGTAACCGGCACTGGAGAAGCTTCAATCACTTGCTGATTTCTAACTTTATCAATACCTTGTAGCAAACCTTCTTTTTCAACCTGAGTATATAAAAATTCGCTGCAATTTTTCGCAAGCTCAGGAATTAAATCGATTACTTTATCACCTTCAATGGTTTTCCACCCTTGAGTCGACCAGTAATCGCCTTTGGCATCGATGGCAAAAATCAAGCTCTCTTTAGATAATTTTTTTACCCATTCCTGACGACAGTTAGTACCAATAATAATTTTGCTGGCACCGGCTTTAATATATTCTTTGGCCGTTTCTAGATCGCGGATACCACCACCAACGCGGCAAGCTCTCACTTTCAATAAATCTTTGATCAGTCTTTTATTGTCGCCTTGGCCTAAAGCAGCATCTAGATCGATAATTGCAACTTCACCATATAAGGAAAATTCTTCTAAAAGAGAAAATACATTTTCGCGCTCAAGAATTTTTTCCTGTCCCTGTTTTAATTGGACCGCTTTGCCACTCATTAAATCAATTGATGGGATCAGCATTTGTTTTATCCTCTGTTCTTAAGACTCTTATTGTTCAATATAATCTAGAATAATATTTATAGGGTGCTGCGTATATGACACCCTACGATCTGACATTAATACCATGTTTTATTAGATAGTTCTTGACTCGACCAACTGTATATTCACCAGAATGAAACATACCTGCGGCCAGACATGCATCTGCACCTTGATTAAATGCCTGCCAAAAATGCCGCTCATTTTTAGCACCGCCAGACGCGATCACTTGAACCGGTACTTGCTCACTGATATTTTTAGTCAACTCAGTATCAAAACCACTACCGGTACCATCTTTATGCATTGCTGTTAATAATATTTCACCTGCTCCGCGATCAGCGACTTCCTTAACCCACTGATTAAAATCCTGCTCAACTAGTTTGCGTCCACCATTAATATAAAACTTCAATACATCATTTTTTTGGTTGACATCTATCGCAACCACTACACATTGACTTCCGTAAGTGATAGCAGTTTGATTGATAATATCCGGTCGTAAAACGGCCGCAGTATTTAGTGCAACTTTATCTGCGCCGGCATCTAAAAAAGCTTTCACATCATCCAGTTTTTTTAAACCGCCACCAACAGTAAAAGGTATAGATAAATGGATGGCGATATCGGTAACAAGTTTCAGTACCGTTGGCCTATTTTCATTGCTAGCAGAGATATCCAGAAAAACCAGTTCATCGGCACCTTGTTGTTCATAGTCAAGTGCTAATTCAACGGGGTCTCCCATATCTCTTAACCGTTTAAAATTGATACCTTTGACCACTCGTCCTTTATCGACATCCAGACAAACGATAATGCGGGGCATCAGATTATTTTCTTTATCATCGCAATAACTCATAGCTTATCTCTGGTATTGTTTGTGAGAGCTTGTAAAATGATCTGACTCCCGATTTCACTGGATTTTTCTGGATGAAATTGCACTCCAGTAAAATTACCCTTATTAACAGCCGCGCAGAAAGTTTCACCGTAAGTTGTAGAGGCAATCGAAATATTACTTTCTTTTATGGCATAACTATTAACAAAATAAACCGATACATCAGGCCATACATCACTATTTAAACGGGCCCAGCCGACCATTGGTTTTTTAGGAAAGTTCAATGCGCAAGCTCGCCCTTTAAACCAACCTAGCCCGTCGACGCCTTCATCTTCATCACTTGATTCAAAAAAAATCTGCATACCCACACAAATACCAAGGATCGGAATGTTCGCCATACGTACTTGAGTCAAATAAGTATCCCAATCGTTGCCTCCAATATTTTTCATTACCGCAGCAAAACGCCCTTGTCCAGGAATAACCACACCATCAAAAATATAGGAATTGGGTTTCTCTAAAATAATCGTTTCAAAACCCAACCTTTCTATTGCTGCTTTAATACTAAATAAATTGCCCGCTTTTGTATCAATGATCAATATTTTTTTCATATGATTAATTTGTGCTATAACAAACCCTTGGTAGTATTTTCTCCAACAGTTGGACTCAACGCTTCTTTGAGTGCATAAGCTACGGCCTTAAAACACCCTTCCGCCAAATGATGATTATTACGAAAATACATGGGTTTAATATGCAGAGTCATGGCTGCGCTCATGGCTAAGGTATTAAAGAAATGTTCAAACATTTCGGTACTAACCCCGCCGATATTTTCACGTGTAAATTCTATTTCGCCAATATAGATCCCTCGACCCGAAATATCGATTGCGCACATGATCAACGTCTCATCCATCGGTAATAGCCGCTGTCCATATCGCCGCATTGAATCTAGGTTTCGCCAACTTTTCTGAAAGGCCTCGCCTAAACAAATTGCAATATCTTCAACACTGTGGTGTTCATCCACCTCCAGATCGCCATTCACTTGTATCGAAAGATCCCAACGGGCATGTGAAGCCAGTTGTTGCAACATATGATCAAAAAAACCGATACCGGTATTGATCAAAATTTTTTGTGTACCATAAATATTCAAAGACAACTGGATATCCGTTTCTTTAGTTTTACGATTGATATGGACTGTTTTTATTTTATGGGGCATAACCATTTCTCCAGTTGGTTAATATCTTTTAGCACAATATCAGCACCTGCCTGATAAAGGCTGTCGATTTTATTTTGACCGATACCGATCGCGAGGCAGTTAGAAGCGACCGCCGCTTGCATATCATCGGGATTATCGCCGCACATCCAACTTTGCGGTGAGTATTTTTGTTGTAGTCGCTGGATCCCTTCAGGGGACGGTTTTCCTTGCTGAACATCATCTAAACTAATTAAATCAAGTCGAGATAAATTAATGAGTGCCTGTCCCGACTTTGCTTCTAGTCGGGGTCTTCCCGTCACAACCGCAAATCGGCAAGAATGGCTTTGATTGATTATGGTCATTAAACTTGAAGTAATCAGCGACGACTCATTAGCTACCAGACCATCGTTATTTTCACCTAAGTACAGCTGCTGAAAAATAACGGTGACCTCTTCCAGACTAAACTGAAAATCTAAGTCATCAAGAAGCTGTTTGCTTAAAACCCAGTCGTTGTTAAATCCGCCTTGACGGCGAAGTGATTCTAACGCACTTAGGTTGATCAATTTCCCAGATAATTGTTCTACCGTTGCCAATATACATTGATCATAGCTACCACGGGTATCAATCAAAACACCATCCATATCCATACAAATCAATTTTGGTTTAAAACATTGTTGCAGGTAGAAAAATAAGCGTTCCAGTTCAAATGGAATGGTGATCCTTAAACAGTTTTGTAGCTCTTTTTCATCGAAAATCCGCAGCAATATTTTATTTTTTTTCATAAAAGACTTAACCGCTTTTGCCTGTCCCTCGGGAAGTTTCAACAGAAGAAAATTGGCTTGACTTGGAAATATTTTTATTTCTAAATCAATAAACCAATCAGTCAAGATTTTTCGGTTGTTCTTAATCTTCTGGCAATAATTTTCCATTTCTAGCTGATAGCTATCTTGCAATGCTTTTGTGGCGATCCGCAAACTGGGTAGAGAGATATTAAACGGCATGCAACGCTCGCGAAATGCTTTTATTAGTCTTTTCGAGCCTAGCAAATAACCTAATCGAACTCCGGCCAAACCGTAGGCTTTCGAAAAAGTTCTTAATATGACTAAATTATCAAACCGCTCAAGCAATAGATTTGCAGCTGAGGCTTGGTTGGAAAATTCGATATAGGCTTCATCGAGAAAAATCCACCCATCATTCTGTTTTGAAATATTGATTAGCTCGATCAATAGGCTAATATCAATTGATTCTCCGGTCGGATTATTGGGCCGAGTTAACACCGTTACGGCGCTGGCCGTATTGACAATGGTTTGCTTTATTTTATCAACGTCGATAGATAAGTCATTTTTTGCTGCGATTGTTAAAGCATCCTGCTGCCAGCTTTTTATTCCCCAAGTGTATTGAGAAAATGCAGGTAGTGGCAAAATAAATGACACTCCTTCTTTAATAATGCGCATCAAAATCATGATTGCTTCGTCGCCACCATTAGTACAAAGCACTTGTTCTTTTGATAAATGGTTCAGTTGGGCGATCTGTTTTTCTAATGGTTTTCTGTCAGGATACTGCCATAGAGAATCACCGAAAGAGTATTCGTCTGTCAATGGATTGACTTTGTCGCAACGTTCATTGAAATCTAGATTGAGCCAGTTATTGGTCTTGTTGAGCGGCGGGTTCGATAACTTATTCATTGTCAATCATCTCAATTAAATCGCTTTTCTAATGGCGCTTTCTAAAATATCGGTCGCACCTGCCAAAATTAAACGGGGTATAAGCTCTCGAATTTGATTTTTTTTAACCGCGACTTTAACCGCAAATCCAGGACTGTTTGAATTTGCACCTTGATAGAGTGGTGAAACCGTTGGATAACGCATTGACGGTAATAATGAAACAATTGACTCAATAACATCATTGTTACAATTCATTTCAAGTAAAACCCTTTCTCGACCATTGATGACCGCTTGCATCAACGTTAACAAATCTTCAATGTCCCGACGTTTACCGGTATCTTTCATTGCGTCAATATTGGCAATAAATTGGGTTGAACTAGTCATTACCGTATCAACGATTTTCAATCGATTGGCCCGAATAGTACTGCCGGTAGAGGTATTGTCGATAATCATATCTGCATCTTCCGGCGGAAAGACTTCCGTGGCACCATAAGATCGTAAGAGTTGATAATCGAGCCCTAAACCATCTAAGTATTCAATGCTTATATTCTTGTATTCAGAAGCGACAATGAGCTTTCGCTTTTGCATTTCACTCCAATCCCAATCCTCGGGAATGCAGGTAACAATTTTTACTGGATCATATTCGAGATCCTTTAGAATTTTTACTTCGCAGTTTAATTCTTTGATCCAATCTTCTCCTGCAAATCCGATATCGTGTTGACCCATTTCTACCATTGATGGAATATTCTGACTTTTTAGTAGCTTCACTTCAAAATCAAATCCAAAGGCCAGAGGGCGATAGTCTCGATCACCACCAATCAGTTCGATACCGCAGTCAGATAATAATTTTAGAACTTTGGTATTGATCCGACCTTTTGGTAAAACTAATTTTAAACTCATAATATTCTCTTTAGAGGGTTAATTTTTTTTTGCTTAATAACAGTATTTTTTGCAAAAAAAACCCCGTTTATTAATAAACGGGGTTTTTAAAATTTGATCGCTTATTTATTGATCAAACATACAAAAACACCGCCAACATAGATGATGGTGGTGTTCGATCCGAGCCGCAGCCAGAGATAAATTTGTTTGATAAATTGTCATGGGCCAATCATCTACCAATATCCTTTTTAATACCAATATCAATTTGTTATATATCTAGTTCTCAACTAAGTGTGCTATAAATCCGTAACAAAGCAAACTTAAGTAGGTCAAGTTAATTAGACTCATTAGTCATTATTTGGATATAACTCAATGTTCTCAAAATTATTCTCTACTTTTATCAAGAAAGACCCAAAGCCATTACGAAAAGTTGAAAACCATTATTTGTACTATTACAGCAGTTGTCCATTTTGCTTTCGAGTACAAATCATGATGACTAAGCTTGGTATTGATATTGAAAAAAGAAATATTCATCAAGGCGATGAACATTTTGAAGCACTCAGTCAAGGTGGTGGGAGTAGCATGGTGCCTTGTTTACGAATAGAAAAAGATGGTAAAACTCAGTGGATGTATGAGTCTGCTGATATTGTTAACTATCTTCAGCAGCATTTCTCTAATAGCTGACGATTCAAAATTCCGATACTGGTCTTTGAGTCCTTATTTAATCAGCTATTCCAAGGATTACTGACTACTATTATCTCGAGTTGAAGTTAGTTAGAGCATTTGTGGTTAATTCTTTAATCCAGTAAATATGCTAAGATCGATTCAGAAATCGCTAAAATTCAGAGCCCAGCCAATGACAAGCATTCTCCCGCCTTTTGAAACAGCCAAAGTTCTGGTGATTGGCGATCTTATGCTAGATCGCTACTGGCATGGTGCCAGCTCGCGGATATCCCCTGAAGCGCCAGTACAAGTAGTCAACGTGGGTCAAATTGAAGAGCGACCGGGAGGGGCTGGTAATGTTGCTCTCAATATCGCCAGTCTCGGTAGTTCGATAACTTTAGTCGGTATAACCGGCAATGATGAAGCCGCTCTTGCACTTCAAACACGACTATCCGCCGCCAAGGTTAATTGTGATTTCGAATCGCTCTCCGATGTGCCCACGATTACCAAGTTACGTATTATCAGCCGACAACAACAACTTATTCGTCTTGATTTTGAAGAGCATTTTAAAGGTCGAGGATTAGATGGGGTCGCCCATCGAATGATGAATCATATTAAAAACTGCGGTGCAGTTGTTTTATCTGACTATGCAAAAGGTACCTTGGATGATATTCAGTCATTAATAGAGATTGCCAAGCAAAACAAGATACCGGTCTTAGTTGACCCAAAAGGAGACGATTTTGAGCGTTATCGAGGTGCAACTCTGTTAACACCGAATCTCAGTGAATTTGAAGCCGTTGTTGGTTCCTGTGAAGATGAACAGCAGTTGGTCTCTAAGGGGCAAGCATTACTCGAACAATATCAATGGCAGGCATTGTTAGTCACCCGTGGTGAACATGGTATGACACTATTGCGAAGCAACCAACCTGAGTTACATTTGCCCGCCGTAGCCCGTGAAGTTTTTGATGTAACAGGGGCTGGCGACACAGTGATCGGTACGCTTGCAAGTGCCTTGGCAGCTGGTGCCGAAATAGAAGATGCCGTTGCGCTTGCCAATACCGCCGCGGGTATTGTTGTAGTGAAATTAGGCACTGCAACCGTCAGTACACATGAATTAAGAAGAAAATTGCGTAGTATGGGTGACACTGGTTCGGGTACCATGACTTCGCAGCAATTAGCGATAGTCGTTGAAGAAGCTAAAGCGCATAGTGAAAAAATTGTTATGACTAATGGATGTTTTGATATTTTACACGCCGGTCATGTTGCTTATTTACAACAGGCAAAATCTCTCGGAAATCGCCTAATTGTCGCGGTGAATAGTGATGGATCGGTTCGTCAGTTAAAAGGTGACGGACGACCCGTTAATCCTTGTGAGCGCAGGATGGCCGTCTTAGCTGCACTCAGCTCAGTGGATTGGGTGGTTGAATTTTCTGAGCAAACACCACAACAACTAATCGCCGATATTCTACCCGATGTACTGGTTAAAGGCGGGGACTACAAAATCGAAGAAATTGCTGGCGCTCAAGAAGTTGTGGCAAACGGAGGAAAGGTTGAAATCCTTCAGTTTGTGGATGGTGTTTCTACGAGCAAAATTATTGAGTCTTTGAAGTTGAAGGGTTAAAAGATATTCAAATTCAGCAAAATCCATCCCGTTCTTTTTGGTTAAATATTGCTGCAATAAAAAGCCCGTAGCCGATAATTACTTTTTGCTCCAACCCTCACCAACTCTTTTGACATAGTTACCGGATTTAGTTTTAGCGATCGTTTTTTTACCACCGATTTTTTCAACATCGCCAAGTGAAATTTTTTGATTTTTAGCGATCTGCTTATACTTGGCCTTTCTTTTAGCATTAACGCTTTTAACGAGCTGTTTAACATCGTTAGGGGCTACTTTCACAAATCCGATATAACCGTTTGCTTGTTCACCGATGATCCCGGTTGATTTCGCTGATGCAAGATCCGCAGCCATCAATTGGCCTGAAAAGATAAAAATGAATACTAAAAATAATTGGCTAATGTTTTTCATAGTGATAACTCCGAAAATATTGATTGTTGTGGTTTTGGCCTGAATGATTTAGAACAAACCTTCATCGTCTTCAAATATCTCTTCAACTTCCTTTTCAACCACAATTCTGATTTCATGTTTAATGGTAATATTGGCTTCTATTCTAATCGGTTCCGACGGTGTTTCAATTCTTACCGTTGGATTACAGGCGGTCAGTACAAATAAACCACAGAATATATAAATAAGTTTTTTCATGAGCTTTCCTCGAAAGGTATTGATACACCGATATTAGTCGATTATATCTGAATAAAAAATGAATATTAGTGATTTTTTTCGTTTTGCTCTGCTTTAACCTGTTGCATAACCGCTTCTTCGAAACTGCCGGTGAGAAAAAGCGAACGAAAAACACCGGATAACTCTCCTTTTAAATTTAGCACAAAATCAACTGGATATCCGTCGTAAAGATCCGGATTGGCACCTAACAGGTGTAACTTAATATGATATTCACTGGATTTATTATAGGAAAGGGTACCGTCCAGCTCCTTGTAATGAAAATTCTTTAATGCTTGTAATGCTATATTTTCCTCAACGGCAGATTCATCCTGACCAGAAGAGTATTTGATAAGGCCTGGTCCGATTGCCTTAAAGCGTCCTTTATCGACCGTGACCGAGCCAGATCCCACCCTAAGTGGGAGCATAAAATCTATTTTTCCTTCACCATATAATCCAGCAACATCAATCAAAAAGATTAATTCGGTCAGTGAAATTTGCTTCAATTGAAAAGGTAGCATTTTCAAATGATTTGCATCAATTTGCAGATTTTCAGCAAAAAGTTGCCCCTCTAACAAATTCGCTTTAACAATATCAAGGCTAATATCTTCTATTGAACGACTGCTCAGCGCTGCTGAAATATTGTTAATAGACAAACCGCTGGCAAAACTTATTTGGTTGATATTAATCTGAGTATTTAGTTTTAAAGGCTCAATAGAGCTGAGTTTGTGGGTCACATTAAGTCCCTGGATCTGATTTTCTCCAAATTGGAATAACATATCTTTTATCGCAATTTCACTGTTTAACAAAAATAACTTATCGATGCCAACTCCCGCAGAGTGAACCATTTCACCAGCAAGGATTTTTAATGCTATTTTATTTTGTTTGCCGATTGCGGTTAAAAAATGATTCGATATTTGATTGACAAGCGGGTTCTTTTTTAGATCCACCAATAAGCGAGAGGAAGATTGATCAAACTTAAAACTAAAAGGTGCCAATGATTGCTGATTGACAGACAATGTACCTTCTCCTTTAATATAATGATCGTCTAAAGATAAACCGGCTTCTATTTTGAGGTTTTTGTAGTCGAACCCCATTATCTGATTTTCAACACTGTCAAAAAGCAAAGAAGCACTGCCAGTGGTAAAGTCTGAATTCACCGCTTGCCAGTGGAATGCAAACGGCCCATTAAGTCGATAGCTTGCATCGACCACTTGCAAACCTGGCAACAATAGCTCTCCACTAGTAACTATTTCTTCCAATTTAACCGCTTCAAAGTTAATCTCTATTGGGGAGCCCAAACGTAATATCTTACTTTTATCACGCCGATGATTTTCAACCTGATCGACACGGTTTGATGGGGAGATTTTTGATCCGGAAATTTCCGAACTAGCGACGTCTGGCTTGATCAGAATACCCACAACTTTGGGACTGGAGAACACACCCTTAAGTTGCCACTTCAAGTTATTTAAATCATTAAGGTCTACTTCAACACTTTCAGCAATCCCCTTTAATTGATATTCAGAGATGTCTACATTCGATTGTTGTCGTTGTAACTTAAAATCGACACCTGATATATCGATATGACTTTTTTCGAATTTTATTTGTTTGATCAAGCTATCCAATTTAACGGAATTCAGGGTCGTGATAAAGTTAAATTTGGCTGGTCCCAGATCAATTTGCATTTCAGGAGCGTTAATATTGAATCGATTATTGATATGCCCGGTTAGCATGATATCGGCGCTAGCCGGTTGATTCAGATTCAACTTAAATGAAAATTCTAAGGGTATTTCAAGCTCGTTTGGCGACGTTTGGTCGTCATCAGTTAGAACGATTTTGTTACTAGAGTCTTGAGGACTAGCGGCTTTGGTATGAAAAGTAAGGCCTGCAATTTCGATTTGTTCAGGCAAAGCCATCAGTACACTTTTGACTCTAAGATTCGTTTGATGGGTTGAATAGTCCTGCAACCAATGGATTTCGATATCACCTTTTGTTTTTAAGGCCCAGTCGGATCGTTCGGTAGGCAATAGCGATTGCAAATTATCAGAATTGATCCTCAGTTCGGTTGTGGTTTGATTGACCTTTTGCCGGTGAGACATCGAAAATAGCGGTGACTCGTTATTGATCACCTGCAAACTGATCTTATCTTCTGCGGTATGCATCCCCAATAAAAGCGTCAAATCAACCATGGTCTCATTAGATGGGTGCAGCATCGATATTTTCAGTGTGTAACTATTCGGTTTTGGTTTGACTAGTTTGAACTGCGAGAATTGAAATTTATGTGACTCACTTATAACGGTTATCTGCCCAATGATGACTCGTTGTAACGGCTGTAAAGGATTCAAATCCTGTACCGATATTTCAGGAAGTTTAAGATCAGACAGTTGAAAAGAGTCTCTTTGTTTGCTTTTGACTTGCTCGATAAATTCAATCGTTAACCGATCAAGCTGAATATCACTTAAGTCAAAATGAAGTTGAAGCCCCTCAAGGCTGTATTTTCGTCCTGACTGCAACACCACCATTCGTTGAATTGAGATATTTGTCAATCCCGGATAATCGCTTTCAAATTCAATAAGGCGCATATTGGCTGGTAAATTCACACTGATCAACCAGCTAGCCCAAACAGGAAAGAGCCAATAACCCGATAAAGCAACGATTAGAAAATATCCCAAGTAACTGATTGATTTTGTTAGCCAGTGCCTTAAGTTCATGAAGTTGATAGGAGCATGGTTGATTATCCCGTAATGACTGGTTATAAATAGGCTGTTTATACCCGCGTTGCCTCAAAATATTGGAACTTGTATTTTTGAGGTAGCACAAGTATCGAGTTTGAGTTTTTACGACCTTGGCCGATACCTAATTATCTAAGCTTTTAGAAATATTATAAATTATTTTGAATTATGACTCATTTTTGACTTTTTTATACATTATAAATCGTTTTTTATTTGTTGATCCTGCATCGGTTAGTTATATTGGTATTCCACTTGGACTTGGTAATCATCTCGTCATTGGCAGCTTTCCACGAATGACGAGCAATTAGAAGACTAAATGAGTAAAAGAATGGTAACGATTTGGCAGTCACCCAATTTAAGCAATGGACCATCCAAATTTTATGGCTAAATTGACATCAATTACTAATATTCCTTTTTGGATAGCCTGCATCTTGCTTATTTGTGGAGGGTTAGTCTCGCCTATCAAAGGCCTGACGAAAAATCAGCCGGAACAAACACTCCCTCTTGATGAACTACGCACTTTTAGCGAAGTTTTTTATTATGTGAAATCCAGCTATGTTGAAGAAGTTGATGATAAAGCTCTGATCAAGGCTGCAATCAAAGGCATGGTCAGTAGTCTGGATAATCATTCACGTTATCTCGATCCTTCCGCGTTTGCCGCTTTTACTGCCGATAACGATGGTGAATACGCCGGTATCGGTTTAAGCTTTGCGGACCATCCATTAGGTATTCAGATTGATACAGTAATAAAAAATGGACCAGCCGATAGACAAAAACTGACCAAAGGCATGGTAGTGACTCACATTAATGATATTGATATTAAAAGGATATCCTCGGATGATGCCTATAAACTATTGTACGGCAGGATCAATTCTAAGGTTAAATTGAGCATTCTTGAAAGTGATCGTCTCGAAAATCCTGATCTCGAAAGTCATAGTAAATCCTCTACCAGCAACTTGAAACCACCTAACGCAAAACAGAAAGACTATTTTTTGACCCGAGAAACCATTTATCTTCCTAGTATTACCAGCGATCTGCTGCCAACTAATATTGGTTACCTTGCTATTTCTCAGTTCACTAAAAAGAGCCCTATTGAATTTATTGACGCGGTTAACAAGCTATCAGCCAACCAACCTATCGACAAATTAGTTATCGATTTACGCAATAATCCGGGCGGTGTTTTGGAATCAGCTATTCAGATATCCGATTTGTTTATCGATTCGGGCACTTTGCTAACCTCATCCGGTAGAACAACGGAAGCCAACGAAACTTTTCATGCCAGTAGTATCGCGCCTTATATTGATCTGCAAGTGGTAGTGATGATGAATGCTTATTCTGCTTCTTCAAGTGAAATATTAGCTGCGGCATTGCAAGACCATCATAAAGCAACAATTTTGGGAGATATTTCATACGGCAAGGGATCTATCCAATCGATTTATTTATTACGGAAAGAAGCAGGGCTCAAAATTACCACCGCAAAATATTTTTCTCCAGAGGGACATAAAATCCAAGACGTTGGTATTAAACCTGACGTGATGTTTAAAACTGCTGGATTAGAAAACCACCAACCTACGGAAATTTTGAACGATTTGGAATTATTGCAAGCGTTTAAAATTTTGTCAGAAAAAAAGAGTCAATGATTATCAAGCTCTTTTTAAGACATTGGTTTGTTCTTCTGCTAGTGGCAGGCTTATTTTTTGCTCATGATGTTACGGCTCATTCAATCGAAAAAAGTCAAACTTCACTAAGACCAAAAATTTCAATCGTTGTTGATGATCTGGGTGATAATTCAATTATCGCAAAAAAAATGTTATCTCTTCCTGGCAAACTAACGGCAGCAATCTTGCCCAATACTCCCCATGCAAAATCAATCTCCCATTTTGCAAACAGTCAGGGCCATGACATTATTATGCATTTGCCAATGGAGGCATTTACCAGACCCGACTTACTTGGCCCCGGAGCTCTTTTCGCTAATATGGACAAATCGACCTTTTCCAGCACCTTTAACCTAGATGCTGCATCGATCCCTCATATCATCGGTTTTAACAATCATATGGGTAGCTTGCTGACTGAAAATAAGGAAAAAATGCGATGGTTAATGGATCAAGCGAAAAGCAATCACCTTTTCTTTTTGGATTCTAAAACCAGTGAAGATTCAATTGCGGAATATATCGCGTTAAAAAAAGGTGTTCCAACCATTTCCAGAGATGTTTTTTTAGATCACAATAAACAGGAAGACGCCCTGTTACGTCAGTTTAACCTTTCAAAAACCATTGCTAAACGTAAAGGTCGTGTAGTCATTATTTGTCATCCCTATCCTGAGACCTTGGCTTTTTTACAAAGCCATTTAGACAGCCTGAATGAAGAGTTTGAACTGGTCGGATTAAGTGAGCTTTTGTCCACCCCAAAATTAGAAGTGATTCAGCCCTTCGTGGCTCGATAGTGGCTATTTCCGATAGTTCGAATTTGAAATAACTCCTGCAATATCCTGACAAATTCTTAGTTTTTAGTGTTGGCTTTTTGAATAATGACTTTCTGCTGCTTATCATCGATTGTAACCTTTCCGACAGGTTCCAGTGCAATCTCTTCATCACCCACCTTCACAGGGATAACAAAGGATTTGGCTTGCATGGTCCCATCTATTTCGACGTTGGCGACTAGGCGAATATAATAAAGACCATTCTCCGAAGCCACCACTTTTAAAATAGGTATTGCTTTACCAACGCCCAATTTATTCATGTTAGTTTGCCAGATTTTATTGTCATTTTGTAATGATAATTTATCGTCAGAAAAATGAGTTTTGACATGAATAACAGAATTAGCTTTTGATTGAAAGCTAACTTCTACTTCGATATTTTCACCAACTTTGGGTGTAGTTGTTAATATTTGATATTTCATTGAAATAGGAGCACTTGGTTTTTCCGTTGGAGCCGTCATCGATTTTTTTTCAGTCGTAGAAGATATCTGCTCTTTATCTGCGGCACAACCAAGGATAGTGCTCGCCAAAATCGTTAGTATTAGTAATTTTTTTTTGTTCATGGTTATTCCTCTAATTGGCAGATAAGGTTACGTCAAGGCAGGTATCAGCTGCCGAAGTATTGTCGTCGAATTTATTGAAATCATGAGCGTCTATGACATAAGAGCCGGTCTGTAATGTTTGGGTTTGTGACTCATCACTTACCGTTTGTGCGCCATTAACAACGAGTGTTCCTTGTCGAAAAACATAAAAATCAGGATCCATATCACTCGATTTACCAACCGCTGTTAGGGTATAAGAGCCAGCGTTACTAATAACAAAGGTTAAAAATTGCCGACTCCCTAGCTTATTGACTTGTCCATTGGCACTCGAACTACAAACTTCCAGAGATCCACCTACTACTAAACTACGATAAATTGGCAAACTACCCGAAGAGCCTCCGTTATTAGTTTCACCATTTCCAAAATCATCGTTAACGACAATATTCTGAGACAATAATAGCGAATCAATAGCCGAGCTATTCCCCGAGGAGAGCATTTTCAGTTGGTTTGTAAAGGAAAAAATGGACGTAAAAGCAATGGTATCTTTCTCACCACCAATCATGACTTGGTATATAGGTGTAAATCCCAAACTAATTGAATCGGAACCATCATCCACCGAGTCATACAAATCATAAATCAATGACTGAATTGATGATTCTGAAAACCAGCCTTTATTTGAAGTAGGATTGGATTCAACATTAATACTAAACCCTTGTCCTTGCCCAAGTGAATCTCGGTAAATGGGATCGTCAGTCACAATTCCGGATAGTGCATTTCCCCAACCCTCGCCTAACGCCACTCGCATGTCCAGCTTATCTCCGCCAGCATGGAGGCCTCCTATTGAATCGGAACGAGATAACATCGCTTCAAAATAATGCCCCCATTCGTGTACGATCACATGTCCATCATATTCATCCGTATCACTATTGGCATCACCGAGAATAAAAATTTCAGTACCGTTAAAATGAGACGTCGTTATTTGTCCTAGCGAGGTGTCTCCATCTGCCCCAATATTACTCACACTCCAATTAAGTCTTAATGGCGGCATTGCAACACTAGTATCGGCACCAACCATTTTTTCTTTTGCTTCATAAATGGAATCGAGTATTGCAAAAGGAGCTGCCACTCTTGGATCGGTATAATCTGAGCCTGTCCAGCCTGAGCCAGCATTAAGGTTTAACGTTACGGGTGCTACGATTACTGCTTGAACCGTTGAGTCCATGGCATAAAGCGCTTTACCGTTAGTATTATCAACTACGGTGAAATTCCAACTGGGTAGAACACCTTGTTGTAATAATTCCGCTTTGACTCGTACGATATAACGGGTGTTGTTTGATACCACAAAACGGTAGTTTCCATTAGCATCACTTGCTGTTGTATCCAAAATTGAATCGCCGTTGGCGTTAAGTAATTCAACGGTCGCACCTCTTACATTAGATTGTTCAATATTATTGTAATCCAATGCACTAGCTGCTGTATGCAGTATATGATCATAAGTAATTTTGCCGGATAGGGTCATTATCACTGCTGTTTCGATAATGGTGACATTAACCGTATCCATTGCAACCTGACCGATAGAATCGGTTACCGTCAAACTAAAAGTCATTACAAGCGTTTGGTTTACTGCGACTTCTGGTGCAGTAAATGATGCGGTTATACTGTTAACATTATTCAATGTAACACTCTGACCCGCTGTTTGCTGCCAAAGGTAATTGGCAATTGAGACATCGTCGCTACTTGAGCTGCCATCCAAACGGACTGTTGTTGTTTTAGCTGCCTGAAAATCAGTGGGGGCAACCGCCAAAGGTGCTTGGTCGGTATTTATCGTCACAATAACGGTATCTGTGTTTGTTTCACCATCATTATCGGTGACTTTCAATTCAAAAGTCAGCGGTGTATCACGATTGACATCTGGCGCAGTGAAAGTAGCCGATCCCATATTTGCATCAGTCAGGGTAACCATTGGTGTGCCTGAAATTTGGGTCCATGAGTAGCGACTGATCGAACCATCCGAATCACTACTACTACTCCCGTTCAGCGTAACCAGCGTTGCTTCAACTGCAGCGAAGTCCGAAGGTGCGATGGCTGTTGGAGCTCTATTAATTGGTGGTTCAGTTAATGAATCGTTACTACTTCCACATGCAACAATAGTGTTCAACATCAACACCGATAATAAACGTGTATATTTTTTCATGAATTACCTCTCAACAAAACAAATAGATGAGATCAAAATGTTTGCTTAATTTCGTATTAAACTAAAATTAAAGACTAATAACAATAACCTTTTATATTATTACTACCTACTTCCTGTAGGCAAAAAAAGAGGCTTGTTAGGTAAGCCTCTTTGATTAACGACCAAATTCTATGATTTAGTTGTTTCTAGGTACAGGGCCGAACTGGTTATCACCTTGAGTTCCTTCTAGAAAGCCACATTCAACTAATTGCCAAATAGCACCTATAACAGGAACTAAACTAATCAGGACCCACCAACCACTCTTATCGCGATCATGCCATCTTTTAACCTGTACCGCCAAAGATGCCCAAATTAACATGATATAGATAGGGAACAATAGAAAGTTGAACCAACTTCCGATGACTGAAGCGATCCCGATTACGATGCCAGCGGCAATAAGACTACCAATCAATAAACCTAAAATCCCGTAAAGCCAGTAGACTTTTCTAGAGATCCTTCCTTGAAAAGATAAGAAAATATCTTTCATGTTCAGCGTTGAAGATCTTGATGAAACCGCTACATCACTCTCCGGTGCATCGTAAGGACTATTATCTGACATTATTACCTCCAAATTGTTTGTTATTAGTTTGATTGAACTGGGCTAATATAAGTGAATTCGAATTGTTATAACAGTAATTTATTACTAGATTGAGATATTAGACGATGTTTTATTCAGCCACCTTTTGGTTAGAGATCACAAGGTTTTGTTAAGCACGATAAAATACGGGGACTGGATGGTTACTCTTATCTTAAGTTGAGGTTAATGAACTTTTGCAGTTTGATAACCAATAAAAAAGCTCCCGAAGGAGCTTTTTTGAGCAATGGATATCGTTGCTCAGTTTGCTGCTAGAATTCGACCGTTAAGGTAGAAAATGTGAGTTCAATAGGTATGCACATTTTGAAGTATCGACTTCTAGCGGTAAGCGGAGTAATGACTACATCATTCCTGGCATTCCGCCCATACCACCCATTCCGCCCATGCCACCCATATCAGGTGCACCAGCAGCAGCATTGTCGGCAGGCGCGTCAGCAACCATTGCTTCGGTAGTAATCATCAATCCAGACACCGAAGCTGCATGTTGTAATGCACTACGAGTGACTTTAGTTGGGTCAAGTATTCCCATTTCAATCATGTCACCGTATTCACTGGTTGCTGCGTTATAACCGTAGTTACCTTCGCCGGAAGCTACCTTGTTCAAAACAACTGACGCTTCATCACCCGCATTAGCGACAATTTGACGTAGTGGCTCGTTGACCGCACGGAATAAAATGTGAATACCAGCTGTTTGGTCATCATTTTCACCTTCAATTGTACCCACTTTAGATGCCGCTCGAACCAAAGCAACACCACCGCCCGGTACCACGCCTTCTTCAACCGCTGCGCGAGTAGCATGAAGTGCATCTTCAACTCGTGCTTTCTTTTCTTTCATTTCGATTTCAGTGGCCGCACCAACTTTAATGACTGCAACACCGCCAGCTAATTTAGCGACACGCTCTTGAAGCTTTTCTTTGTCGTAATCAGAAGACGTTTCTTCGATTTGACGACGGATCATTTCAACTCGTGCCTCAATGTTAGCCGTTTCGCCAGCACCATCGATAATGGTGGTGTTTTCTTTAGTGATTGAGATTTTCTTAGCAGTACCTAAATCATCCAAACTGGCCGTTTCTAATGAGAGACCGACTTCTTCAGAGATAACGGTGGCACCGGTTAAAATAGCAATGTCTTCTAACATCGATTTACGACGATCACCAAAACCAGGGGCTTTAACGGCGGCTACTTTAACGATCCCGCGAATGTTGTTAACGACCAAAGTAGCAAGTGCTTCACCATCAACATCTTCTGCGATAATTAACAATGGCTTACCCGCTTTAGCAACGTTTTCTAAAACGGGTAGCATTTCACGAATGTTTGAAACTTTCTTGTCAACGATTAAAACCAAAGGTGTTTCTAGTTCAACCGACATACTGTCTTGATTGTTAATGAAATAAGGGGATAAATAACCACGGTCAAACTGCATTCCTTCAACAACATCTAATTCATTTTCTAAACCAGAACCCTCTTCAACCGTGATTACGCCTTCTTTACCAACTTTTCCCATGGCTGTTGCAATAATTTCGCCAACATCTTTATCGGAGTTAGCGGAGATAGTGCCAACTTGAGCAATCGCGTTGTCGTCTTCACAAGCCACCGAAACATTTTCCAGCTCAACAACAATTGCTTTAACAGCCTGATCAATACCACGCTTAAGATCCATTGGATTCATACCCGCAGCAACCGATTTCAAACCTTCATTTAAAATTGACTGAGCTAATACCGTTGCAGTAGTGGTTCCGTCACCAGCCACATCAGAAGTTTGCGAAGCCACTTCCTTAACCATTTGTGCGCCCATGTTTTCAAATTTATTATCTAGTTCGATTTCTTTAGCGACCGACACACCATCTTTAGTGACAGTAGGAGCGCCGAAAGAGCGATCTAGAATGACATTACGGCCTTTTGGTCCTAATGTCACTTTTACGGCATTAGCCAAGATGTTAACTCCGTTTACCATTTGCGAACGTGCGTCGTCGCCAAATCTTACGTCTTTTGCTGACATGATTATTTTCCTCTCATTAATCTTCTATTAAATATGTTTGATAAAAAGTTTTAGTTACTCGACGATGCCGACGATATCGTCTTCACGCATCACTAGTAATTCTTCACCATCAACCTTTACTTCACTTCCTGAATACTTACCAAAAAGGACTTTGTCGCCAACTTTGACTTCAAGAGGACGCACATCACCATTATCCAGATGTTTACCGTTACCAACGGCTAGGATCTCACCGCGACTTGGTTTTTCTTTAGCGTTATCAGGTATTAAAATACCACCTGCACTGACTGTTTCATCTTCTATACGTCTAACTAAAACACGATCATGTAATGGACGAATGCTCATCGATTTTTTCTCCTGATATTTGCCAGTACGCCTGAATTCATTGAATTTGGCGGCAGGCTAATTGTTAAAATTTAAATGACGGAGGTTATATGGGGGCTTTTTTTTGGCACTCAACCCCTTATAGTGCTAATTAAGGCAATAAATTATTAAATGGCCTTGACCCTAAAGTGCACTTTAGGGTTTATACTGGTGTTATTTTAAATAGTCTCGACGATCCGGATCTATTTACAACCAAAAACTCAGTCACTGAATACTCTGACCAACTCGCTGTAGACTCCAATTCCCCGAGGACCCTATCATGATGGACTATCTATTTAATTTCATCGCACTTTTTACCGAATCAGCACCCTGGTTGTTGTTAGGATTATTGATCGCTGGTTTTATGAAGTGGTTGGTGCCGATGGCCTTACTACAAAAACACATGGGTGATAATCGATTTGTATCGATTATAAAGGCGGCATTTATTGGTGCACCTTTACCTCTTTGTTCCTGCGGGGTGATCCCCGCAGCGATCGGTTTGCGACGTTCCGGCGCATCCAAATCATCGACTGTCGCTTTTTTAGTTGCCACTCCTGAAACCGGAGTTGATTCTATTTCTGTATCATACGCACTTTTAGGACCATTTTTCGCGATTATTAGACCTTTTGCTGCTATTTTTACAGCAATATATGCCGGGATAATGGTCAAATGGTTTGCATTAAAGGAAGGTCCTAGCATTAAATCATTACTCGACACGAACTCGGAAAAACAAGAAGTGAAGCAATCTTGTTGTGAAAATCAGGAAAAATTAGTAGAACCGACTAAATCGTCGCAAAGCTGTTGTTCGAGTAAGAGTCAATCGGCCGAAGTTCAACAACTATCGGCTAAAATTAATTCGGTCAGTTGTTGTAATAAAACCAATAAGGGCAGCCCACAACAAAAACAAAGACTAGATCGGCTATTCATCAGTTCATTAAAATTTGCCACAGGAAAGTTATTATCCGACATCACCAAGTGGTTGCTAATTGGTTTGCTGCTTGCTGCGGCAATAAAAACATGGGTATCAACTGACTTTTTGCTTCAATGGGGAAATGGATTCAGCGCCATGTTGGTTATGGCCATGATTGGTATCCCGATGTATATTTGTGCAACAGCTTCCACTCCTTTAGCGGCCGGTTTTTTGGCTGCCGGTTTATCACCGGGAGCGATTCTGGTATTTATGCTGGCAGGCCCCGCTACCAACATCGCTACAATGGGCATGATCCAGCAAGAAATGGGCACCCGTGTATTAGTCGCTTATTTGTTTAGTTTGTTTACCGCCAGCATCAGTATCGGCTATCTAGCCAATTGGTTAATTGATGAATTTGACTTTGTGATTAACCAAGTTGCCGCACAGGGCCATGAAATGAATACATCTGTGGTTTATAGACTAGCAGCAATATTGTTGGCAGCTTTGATGGCTAGAAACTGGATAAAAAATAGATCAATATAAACTGGCTGGTCCATTTTTGTCTATTTTTCGAGTTAAAAACCGCTTTTATGACGCTAAAATCCATAAACGTGAAATTCATTTCAAATTTTGAACTAAATGTCTTTTAATTCAACAAATATGAGCGTAGAGTCACGGAATTGCATTTTATTAGATTTTAAACGCTTTTAGACGCCAGATTTCCCGATTTTAATTTTTTACCAACAATGGCTCTCGGTTAACGGTTGCTTATAAACAAATCCGATCCGTGCAGTACGAATTGCCAAAGGTAGAAAGGTCGCATGGTTCGATATGGCTAAATTAAGAAACATCAATATATGAAGATACTACTGCTTAATGGTCCAAACCTAAATATGCTCGGAACTCGTGAGCCTGATATCTATGGTTCTTTAAGCTTATCCGATATTGAAGTTAAAATGCAGGCCATTGCCCAAGCTCAGTCAGCGGTTCTAGTGAGTTTTCAATCCAACGCGGAACATGAAATAATCGATCGAATTCAGGCAGCAAGTAACGATAATATCAATTTTATTTTAATTAATCCCGCAGCGTTTACTCATACTAGCGTCGCCATTCGGGATGCCTTAGCCAGCGTACAAATTCCCTTTATTGAAATTCACCTTTCTAATCCACATGCAAGGGAAGCCTTTAGAAAGCACTCCTATTTTTCAGATCTAGCGGTCGGGATCATCGCAGGTTTTGGAGTCGACAGCTATTTAATGGCGCTTGAATCAGCCATTAAAAAACTGCAAAATTAATTTTTATAAAAAGAACTTATTTGAACTAAATAACAAATAGAGATCTATGCACAAAGTAATAGCAAAGATCTCAAATAAAACGACAAGTTTACATTTTAATTGAAGACTAAATAAGAAGGTATAAACATAATGGATATTCGAAAAGTTAAGAAATTAATCGAATTACTCGAAGAATCTGGTGTTGCAGAGATTGAAATCAAAGAAGGTGAAGAGTCGGTTCGAATTACTCGAGCGGTCGCACCGATGGTGGCACCTGCACAAATGGTTGCACCCATTGCTGCACCTGTCGCGACGGCTTCATCAGCAGTACCCGAAGAGCAGCCAGCAGCGGCGGAGGTAACCGGTCACCAGGTTAAATCACCGATGGTTGGTACCATGTATCTCGCACCATCACCTGGTGCGAATAATTTTGTCAACGTTGGTGACAAAGTCAATGCCGGTGATACCTTGTGTATCATTGAAGCAATGAAAATGATGAATCAAATTGATGCTGATAAGGCCGGCACGATTAAAGCGGTCCTTATTGGAGATGGTGAAGCCGTTGAATTTGATGAACCGCTTTTTATTATTGAATAAAACGCTTTTAAGCATAGAAAGAAAACAACTTAATATTGGTTTTCTTTAAAATGATTATTGGTAACTAATTTGAACAGTCACTAATCAGATTGCCCACATGGATGTAGGTAAGAGCGATAGCAGGACGCGATAGAATATGTCAGCTTAAAAAAATGTGAACATATGACTCTATGTGACCATTTTTGAATGAAGCAATCGCATATTTTGAGGTGAGCTGATTAGTGACAAACATTTCTGGAAATTAAGATGCTTGATAAAGTGGTTATAGCAAATCGTGGAGAGATCGCTCTGCGTATTTTAAGGGCATGTAGAGAGCTAGGTATAAAAACCGTTGCGGTACATTCCACCGCAGATGAAAACTTAATGCATGTACGCCTTGCTGACGAATCTGTTTGTATCGGTCCAGCATCGCCGTTGGAAAGTTATTTAAATATCCCAGCAATCATATCGGCAGCCGAAGTAACCGATGCGGTTGCGATCCATCCGGGTTATGGTTTTTTAGCTGAAAATGCTGATTTCGCCGAACAAGTAGAGCGTAGTGGTTATGAATTTATCGGCCCCACCGCAGATTCTATTCGTTTAATGGGCGACAAAGTATCTGCGATTGCTGCAATGAAAAAAGCAGGCGTGCCTTGTGTGCCCGGATCGGATGGCCCTTTAGGTGCAGATGAAAAAGCTAATATTGCAATTGGCAAACGGATCGCCTACCCCGTCATCATTAAAGCTTCTGGTGGCGGAGGTGGGCGTGGAATGCGTGTCGTGAGGCAGGAATCAGAATTAATCGAATCCATCGCCCTGACCAAGGCAGAAGCCAAAGCAGCCTTTAATAACGATGTTGTTTATATGGAAAAATTCCTTGAAACACCGCGTCATGTTGAGATCCAAATTTTAGCCGATAAACACGGCAATGCGATTTACCTAGGTGAGCGAGATTGCTCTATGCAACGTCGCCATCAAAAAGTTGTTGAAGAAGCGCCTGCGCCAGGTATTACAGAAGAAAAGCGCCGCTTTATTGGCGAGCGATGTGTGCAAGCCTGTAAAGAAATGGGTTATCGTGGTGCCGGTACTTTTGAATTCCTATATGAAAAAGGCGAGTTTTATTTTATTGAAATGAATACCCGTGTTCAAGTAGAACATCCGG
>Ga0256845_1000284_pt1 | contig 48483 bp, 47 predicted proteins | sample RiftiametaG_FD_189101 | JGI IMG/M metagenome (GOLD analysis project Ga0256845, IMG submission 189101) | Tube worm associated microbial communities from hydrothermal vent at the East Pacific Rise, Pacific Ocean - Riftia | ecosystem: Host-associated > Annelida > Integument > Unclassified ...
GCTTGTTACCTAAAACGCTAAAGACTATGGTTTGATTGCCCTTGAGGAAGTTTTCAAGGCTTTTGATTGTGTCTAAGTTATCTATATTCATGATCGCTCTCATTATTAAATCATGAACAAAACTCAGCTTAATTTCAGGCTCATTTCATATTGGAATGATTAACTCCCTTCAGGCTCATTTCATATTGGACAATACTGGAGGCAGATCCCACCACATGATCTATGATATAGTTTTAACACACGAACAACGTTAGGAGATTCCGAGAATGGAAGCTATTGATATTAAAACACAAGCTCATGAAGTGATTGATAAACTTCCTCAAGACTGCTCTTGGGAAGACGTTCAATATCATCTTTATGCGGTAGAAAAGATCCAAAAAGGGCTAAAATGCGTGGAAGAAGGACGCACCGTCAGCCACGAAGAAGTTAAGAAAAGGTTGGGTAAATGGCTCGACTCTTAAAATGGACAGAAGATGCGGCTGATGACATCGTGGCAATTGCTGAATTTATTAGCCGCGATTCAGAATTTTATGCCAAAGCCGTAGTGAAAAAAATTATGGAAAAGATCACCACCATTCCAGAAGATCCAGAAATTGGTCGAATGGTGCCAGAAATAGAATCCTCCGAACTACGAGAGCGATTTGTTTACAGTTATCGGATCATCTATCAAATTACCGATGAAGCCATTTGGCTGATTGCTATTTTTAGTGGCAAACAACCAATCGAAGAGCACTTGGGAGAGCGATTAGAGCCGTGACTCCGAACAAGTTATGTCACCGGCGAAAAGATGCCCGTGACTCGCTGTTGTTGAGTTCCTATAAACCTTTAGCCGCGAATTCAGATCGCGATCCCACCGCTGCTTATTACGTTTGCAAAAAACAAAAGCGCAAACCAAATAACCGGCTACACCGAGGCGGCTCGACATAAGATCGCAGACCCTCCGTTTGTCATTCAGGTTTCTCATCCATTGAGTCGTATTAGAAAGGAAATGGCAGACGGGCAGTGGTCGGAAGCGATAGAGAAGATCGAAAAGAGCTTATATATTGTAAAATGAGCCTGACCCGTATTCTTGACCCGTATTCTTAGTTACCTAAAACGCTAAAGACTATGGTTTGATTGCCCTTGAGGAAGTTTTCAAGGCTTTTGATTGTGTCTAAGTTATCTAGTTTCATGATCGCTCTCATTATTAGATCATGAACAAAATCCACCTTAATTTCAGGCTCATTTCATATTGGACAATACTATACTTTGAGTTTACATATTAACTGAGGTACTATTATATTGACTTTTTTTTATGAATTAAAACTGAAAGTAATTCCTATTTAATACAAAATATCAATGACGCGAACCTCATTGATTGTAAATAAGAACAATTACTCTAAACTAAGGAAGATAAATGAATAAAATATGTATTACTCTAGTGCTGCTTACTCTCACGACGCCGTCTTTTGCTGTTGATAATCTTAACCTTAATGAAAATATACAGGTAGATAATCCTAACTCTGAAGGTAACAAACATATAGTAGGCGTTAATATAGGTATAGGTAGAGCTAGTACTGACATTTCTTCAGAAATTTCTGATTCTGAAAATGTTGGTGGACTATTTTATGGTTACCAATTTAACTCAACTTGGACTCTAAATACTGGCGTAATAGTTGGCGACAGCTTATGCATTTTTACTTGCAGTAATAATAATGACCGCACGTTGGATTTCAACAGTTATTTTTTAAGTGTCAAAAGTTCATATTCTCTAAATAATCGTTGGTCAGTGTTTGGTAAGTTAGGCGTGAATCATTACAATTATGAGTTTTCAGGTGACGATAGAGTTAGTTTGACAGAAAATGGTTTTGGATCATTATTAGCTACAGGGTTTGATTTTAGAGCTCGTAGCGGCTTTGGTATTGGTCTCGAAGTATTGTTTTTAGATATGGGTAATGTTTCACAAGAAAGTTTTGGAGTTAACTTTAGCTATATGTTTTAAATGAAATTATAGTTATTATTCGAGCTTTTCATGAAGCTATCGAGCTTCTCTTGAATTCAAGTAATAAGTGCTGACTAAATAGTATGATCACTTTTCGACTTCACTTAGATGATTCAGATAAAAATAATGGTTGCTTAAAAGTGATTACAAAAAGTCATAATTTAGGAATACTTACTCAAAAAAGAATAAATGAAATAACGAAAAAACAAAAGCCTTATTTGTGTGAGGTTCAAGCGGGAGATTTAGTTATGATGAAGCCTCATATTTTGCATTCATCCAGTAAATCCGTTAATCCTAAGCATCGGCGTGTAGTTCACATCGAGTATAGTAATTATGAATTACCCGAAAATTTAACATGGGCATAAATATATAACAAAATAGGATAGGCAACTCGATAGCCGCTTTTTTGTTTAGATTTCTTTTAGAATAGTCCATCACCTATAAATCATTTCTCACTTTAGTTGCAAGCCAAACTATAAATTTTGGATGGTTTGAAATTACTTTCACTTTTGAAAAATATTTTTCTAAGTAAGGTCGGTACTTTAAGTGACGGTTGGCCACAACTCTTAATTCACCATTTGAATTTAACTTTTTTGCGGATTCTTTAAACATTTTGTTGGCAATACTTAATGTTTGAACATTTTGCTGATGAAAAGGAGGGTTACATAGAATATAGTCATATTCGTTCTCTTTTAAACCGTCCAAAACATTCGTTGTATAAAACTCTGCTTGGTTTGATTGAATGTTATTATCTTCTTTTATATTAGTTTTAAAGGTTTGTTTAGCCGATTCAATGGCTAACCAAGATTCATCTGTAAATGTTACTTGGAGCTGAGGGTTTTGTAATAACGCAATGGTGCCAAGTACGCCTGTTCCACACCCTAAATCGATTAGTTTTTTATTGACGAATGTTTTTGGCATATGGTCTAGTAAAACACGACTTCCGATATCTAAACTTTTTCTAGAGAATACACCAGGTAATCCAATGCTTTTGAAATTATGATGAGGTAGTTGGTAATTTGTCGTGGTTTCTTTTTTTGTATGATGTTCTATTGGAGAAAAATCATTTTTAACCGAGCTAAAAATTAACCGTGACTTTTTAACGGCTAATGAGGTGGTTGTTTTTCCAATAATATTTTCATAAAAACTAAGGTTCGATTTATGGATGTCTTTGGTCATTCCTGCTGAAACGATAATGGTTTTTTCATTAATATGATGACGAATAGTTTCTAACTGAAATTTTAGTAAACTATTATGTTTAGGGACTCTAATAATAACTAGTTTGAACTGAATGTCTTCTGGAATTTTTGTTGTTGTTTGGTTAATGTGATTTTGGTTAGTCGGCAATTGATTGCTTTCTAAATTTTTGATGATGGCGGTTTTTGATAAAAATGAATCTGTCCAATAATAGGGTTCAAAGTTGCCTAAACTGCAACATAACGCTCCAAATTGATCGTTAATAATTAATATTTCTTTCGGTTGAAGTTCAATGTTTTTAGAAAAATAATTATCTGTTAGCCAGCTAATTAAATATTCATCTGCCGAATTCCAAGCTTTTAAACTTTGATCGTTTGATAATGGAAAACGTTTTAGGGATATTATTTCTAATGGGATTTGTTGTAAATAACTAGCATGATTCATAAGTTATTAATAGCCTGAAGTGTCATCATCATTTTCGTCATCATAACCAGACTTTGAGGAATCATAATCTTTGGGTAATTTGAAGTCCTTATTTTTTAATAACGTCATCATGCCACCAATAATGAATAAAAAAACTAAAATAATAATAATGATTGCAGTCCACATGATTTAGCTTCTTTATTGAGTTAATTTATCTCAACTCTTCTTTCGAGTTAAGAGCGTGAATTAAAGACAAATATTTTCAAAATATTGTTTTTTATATAATTCAAATTGTTCGTTAATAAATACTTTTGATTCTATTTTTGATTCCTTAAGCGTATTTATGCAACGCTCGTATGGAAAATTATTATACGTTTTTTGGCTCACTAAACGGTGGGATATATGCCACGGCTCTTCAGATATTCCCTGTTGATATTTTTTATAAGGCCTAAAGAAACCATATTGTTCTAAGTTTGCTTCTAACCAATCATTTAGCGGTTTGCATATTCCTTTTTTAGAAAATTCTTGAGGTATTAATTTAACTTGATAGCCTTGAGTTATTGCCGCTGTTGAAAATATATCAATGTCAGTTCCCCAATGATGACGACTCATTCCCGGTAAGGCCGACCATAAACTAATCGCATGTAATTTTTCGGGATTAGTTAGTTTAGAGACTGATAACTTCTGATTGTCTTTATTATAAATAGCTCTATTGCCTAACCATTTTGCATTCCATATATTTAATTGTTGCTCAAAAGAGCGATAACTACTAACGATAGCTATTTCTACACCATCATTTTTTGCGGCAGTAAAAAGTTTTTGTAAATCAGTTTCAATATTCTTATGGATTAAGTGTGATGGTGTTTTATTAGCTGTAGTGATTGATTGAACAAACTCAACTAAATGTTGTTGCTCTAGTCCAATAGCTTGTTGCCAGTTTAGCGTCATTACTCTGTAGCCAACAGGTTTTTTAAAATAAGGTAATAAAGATCAGATAATTTATTTAGCTCATCAACCGTGACACTTTCATTGACTTGATGAATGTTTTTATTAATAGGGCCTAACTCAACAATTTGAGCACCTGTTTTAGCAATAAAACGTCCGTCAGAAGTTCCGCCACTAGTTTCTTTTGAGGTTTCAATGCCACACACTTCCATAATTGCTTGCTGAGTAGCGTCAATTAATTCGGGAGATTGTGTGATAAAAGGTTCACCATTTAAAAGCCAATTTAACTCATTGTTTGGCGCATATTTATCAATAATCTTTTGCATTTTCAGCTTCAGCTGTTCGGGCGTAAACTCTGTAGAAAAGCGGAAATTAAATTCAATTTCAATTTCACCGGGTATCACGTTGCTGGCTTCTCCCGCTTTTATATTAGTGATTTGTAAACTGGTTGGCGGGAAATAATCATTACCTTGATCCCATTCTATTTTAGAAACATCTTGAATCAAATCACCGGCAATATGAATAGCATTACTCGCTAAGTGAGGATAAGCAACATGGCCTTGCTTACCATGAATTTTTAAGTAACCGGTTAACGAACCTCTGCGGCCAATTTTTATGACGTCGCCGAGCTGATTGGTTGATGATGGTTCACCGACTAAAGCATAATCAATTCGTTGATTTCGTTTTTGTAATTCTTTTATTACTCTAACGGTACCATTAATAAAAGGCCCTTCTTCATCACTGGTAATTAAAAATGCAATGTCGCCTTTATGCTTAGGATAATCTTTTATAAAACGGTTTGTTGCACTAATCATAGAGGCGATAGAGCCTTTCATATCAGCGGCTCCTCTGCCATACAGAACACCGTCAATGATGGTCGGTTCGAACGGCGGAGTATTCCATTTGTCTAAATTTCCTGGGGGAACAACATCGGTATGGCCAGCAAAAAGAAAAACAGGTTGCTGCTGTGAATTAAGGTGATTGGTTGATTTTTTTATTGCCCATAAATTTTTTGTATCTTCAAAATTCATTTCTTCAAACTCAAAGCCTGAGTCTTGAAGTAATGATTGAATATATTTTTGGCAATCGGCATCTTCTGGCGTAACAGATTCTCTTGAGAGTAATTCGATTGCAATTTTTAATGTTTTTGATGTCATCATATTTATTGTTTCTTACAAGGGTATGTTTACAAAAAAACGGCTTTAAAAAAGCCTTAAAAAAGCCTTAAAAAAGACTTACAAAAAAAGCTCATCCCAACTCTCAGCATTAAAGCCAACAGACCAAAATTGTCCATTAAAAAGAACCGGCCTTTTGACTACCGTTGGATAGTTTTGTATTAATGTTACCAACTGGTGTGTTTCATTTAAGTCTTTTTCTTCCGATGGGATTTTTCGCCAGGTTAATCCTCGCTTGTTAATTAACTTATCTTTCCCTACATCTTGCAACCAATCTTTAATAAGTGATGGAGATAATGACTCAACTTTTAAGTCATGAAATTCGCTGTCGACTTGCTTTTCAGATAACCATTTAATTGATTTTCTAACCGTGTCGCAATTTTTAATTCCATAGAGCTGGATCTTTGTTGGCATCATTATCTCCCTTGTTATTTCAATTTTTTTTAATTCAAAATGTTATGAATTGATTAGTCCATTCTCAATAATTCATTGATGGATGTTTTTGAACGTGTTTTTTCATCAACTTGTTTAACAATAACGGCACAATAAAGACTGTAAGAACCATCTTTTGAAGGCATACTACCAGACACAACAACCGATCCCGCTGGTACTCGACCGTAAGTCACTTCGCCTGTGGCACGGTTTAATATTTTAGTGCTTTGACCAATGAACACACCCATTGAAATAACTGAACCTTTTTCTACGATAACACCTTCAACAATTTCACTTCGTGCGCCGATAAAACAGTTGTCTTCTATGATTGTTGGGTTAGCTTGAAGCGGCTCTAAAACACCACCAATACCAACGCCGCCTGAGAGATGGACATTTTTACCAATTTGAGCACAAGAGCCGACAGTTACCCATGTGTCTACCATGGTACCTTCGTCAACAAAGGCACCAATGTTGACATAGCTAGGCATTAAAACAACATTCTTTTTAATGCAGCAGCCATTTCTAACAATCGCTTGAGGTACAACTCTAACACCCATTTCTTCAAAAGTTTGTTGATCAGTCTCTGCATATTTTAACGGGACTTTATCGAAGTAGGTTGTATGACCCGCATCAATTTTTTTGTTGTCTCTAATTCTAAATGAGAGTAGTACGGCTTTTTTTGCCCACTGGTTGACGTGCCAGTCGTCATTTCTTGGTTCAGCAACTCTTAGCTCACCACTATCAAGAAGTTCGATAGTTTTTAATATGGCATCTTTTACTTCACTGGATACAGTGCTAGGTGTGATGTTTTGTCGCTCTTCAAAAGCTTTATTAATGATTGGTTCGAGGTTATTCATTTGTTTCAGTTTCCTAATTATGAACGGTAAATTAAATAGTGATAAAATTAATTATTTAAGTAAATTAGCTAATTATTAAATGGCTAAGCGTTGTTTTATTGCTTCGCAAATTTCGTTGCGTAGTTTTAAGTCGGTAATTGGTTGATTGTTTCTATGGCTGACAATAAATATATCTTCAGCCGTTTCTCCTAAAGTTGTTATTCGAGCATCATGAATTTTAATATTGCAGTCTTTAAATGCTCTAGCAACAGCGGCTAAAAAACCGGGCTGGCTTCGAGCTTTTATTTCTAAACCTGTAAATCCTGAAAATTCGTCATCGTAAAATTTCACACTTGTTTTTACTTTAAAATGTTTAAATTGCCTAGGCGTTCTTTGACGAACTTCTATTTCAGTTGTATCAATTTTGTTAATATTTTCTCTGATACTCTGTTTTATTTTTTGTATCAAGGATTGATCTTTTAGGGTTTGGTTTTTTTCATCGAGTACTAAAAAACTGTCATAACAATAACCATTTTTATCAGTGTAAATATTAGCCGCATTAATGTTAATTCCTAACTGGTTAAGCGTTGCTGTTAAGGTGGCAAATAAATCGTCTTTATCTTTTGTATAAACAAAGACTTCACTGCTTGTTCTTTTGGTTACATCTCTAATACCAATAACAATATCTTCTTGATTGTTTTTTCTTGATTCCAAAATTAATTGTGTTTGCCAAACAATTGCTCGCGGTGAACGTTTTGAGTAAAATTTATGGCCAACTTGTTGCCACAAATTGTTAATTTCTGAATGCGTAAATCCTTTAGTAATGAGAGTGTCTAATGCCTGATTTCTATTTTTTTCCCAAATTTCAAGTGATGGTTTTTGATCTTTAATTTGTTGATTATCGATTAAGCTTTTTTCTGTTAAATGAGTTAATGTGTTGAGATAAAGCTCTCTTAATAATGAATCTTTCCACGAGTTCCACAAATTATGACTTGTCGCTCTTATATCTGCAACGGTTAGAACATAAAGTAATTCGAGACGTTGGCTTGTTTTAACTAGTTCCGCAAAATTGCCGACGACTTTCGGATCGGAGGTATCTCTTTTTTGTGCGATAAGTGACATGGTTAAATGATTAGCCACTAACCAACTAATTAATTCAGTTTGTTCTTTGGGAATATTGTGCTTTTCACAGAATAGTTTGACCTCTTGAGCGCCTAATTCGCTGTGATCTCCTCCGCGACCTTTTCCTATGTCATGAAATAAACCCGCTAAATATATATTACTTGGTTGGCTTTGACGCTGCATTATTTCCATGCACAGTGGAAATTTTTGAGATTTTTCGGGGTTAGTAAAATTGACCAAGTTTTTTAATAAAAATAATGTATGCTCATCAACTGTGTAGCTATGGAACATATCGTACTGCATTTGCCCTGTAATCTTTTTAAAACTGGGAAGATAATCGGATAACACTCCACTGCGCTTCATTAAAAACATTGCTCTTGATGAATGATGTTGAATATTCCAAAAGTCGATAAAAAGTTTTTTATTAGTTTTGCTTTTAGCAAATTGGCGAGTGATTTTATTGCGTGACGCTCGTATGGCTCGTAAAGTACTTGCCGATAAACCACGAATATTTTTAGTTTTTGCCACTAAATGAAAAACTTTTAATAAGTGGCTCGGTTTTTCATTAAATATTTCTGGATTGATCGCATGGATCCGTTGATTAAGAATTTGGTAATTATCATCAATAGAAATGACGTTTTGGTCGATAATGCTTTTATTTAAATTCTCCTCCATAACCTGCAAGAGAATATCTGCGATGTTTCTTACAATACGTGCACTTCGATAATATTTTTTCATTAACTTTTCGACAGCAAGTTTGTTCTTTTCATCTTCATACCCCATCATTTCTGCGGTTTTTTTCTGATAATCGAACAACAGTCTATCTTCAGGTTTTCCACTGACTAAATGTAATGCAAAACGAACTTTCCAGATGTATTGTTGGCTTTTTACTAATGATTGGTATTCTTGTCTGGTGATAACTCGTTGTTTTACTAGCTGAAAAAGTGTTTTTGGAAAAAAGCATCTTTGGGCAATCCAAGTCACCGTTTGTACATCTCTTAATCCACCAGGGCTTGATTTTACGTTAGGTTCTAAATCGTACGAAGAGCCATCAAATTTTTTATAGCGTTGCTCTTTTTCTTCTGTTTTTGCATTATAAAAATCGGTGGCATTCCAAATGTTATGGGGTGAAGATAACTCAAGCATTTTTTCAAACAGATTGGGAGCGCCCAATAAAAGTCTAGACTCCATGAGGTTGGTGACTACGGTAATATCTTCTTTGGCTAAACTAATGCACTGTTTTAAATCGCGTATGGCATGGCCAATGATTAATCCTGTATCCCATAATAAAGTGATAAAAGTAGACAGTTTGCTTGATTGCTCTTTGTTAGGCGTTTTTTTAGTTAATATGAGTAAATCAATATCAGAAAAAGGGTGCAGTTCGCCACGACCATATCCGCCTACAGCAATTAAAGAGAATTCATGATTAATTTCTAGATGTTGCCATAATGACATTAACAAACAATCAATATGTTTTGATCGAGCAACAACTAAAGAGCGAATATTCGATTTTTGAATAAATTCTTCACGCAGGAGGTTGCTAGAGCGAGTTTCAAACGCTTTTAATTGCTGAAGTAAATCAGTTTTTTGGTCAATGGATAATTTGAGATTTTGAATATCAGTCATTATTTTATGGTCAAAAATTGGCAGAAATTTTTATTAAAATGAAAGTGAATTTTATCAGGGTAACCATTCAATGGTTAAATAACTTCATCAGGTCTTTTAGTCAACACCTCAACGCCATTTGCGGTAACTAATAAGGTGTGTTCCCATTGAGCAGATAAGCTTTTATCTTTGGTAACAACGGTCCAATCATCTTGCAAAACACGTGAATGCCGCTTTCCTGCATTAATCATTGGCTCAATGGTAAATATCATACCTTCTTTTAATATTGGACCTGTACCTTTTTTCCCATAATGTAGAACTTGTGGTTCTTCATGAAAACCTTCACCAATTCCATGACCACAGTATTCTTCAACCACTGAAAACCTTTGAGCATGGGCATGTTTAGCAATGGCATGGCCAATATCGCCTAAATGAATACCAGGACGAACCATGTTGATCCCTATGTATAAACATTCTTGCGATGTTTTTGCTAAACGTTCAGCGAGAATAGATTTTTTACCAATAAAAAACATCGCAGAACTATCACCATGAAAACCATCCTTAATCACCGTTATATCAATGTTAATGATATCGCCATCTTTCAATTTTTTATCATTTGGAATGCCGTGGCAAATTACATGGTTAACCGATGTGCAGATTGATTTAGGGAAACCATGATAATTAAGTGGAGCAGGGATAGCATCTTGTACATCGACAATGTAAGCATGACAAATCTGATTGAGCTCTTCGGTGCTAATGCCTTTTTTAACATGAGGCTTGATCATCTCTAAAATTTCCATCGTTAATCGACCTGCAATACGCATTTTTTCGATTTGTTCTGGAGTTTTGATAATTATGGCCATCTATTTTTTACCTAAATCAGACTGATGAAGCTATTTTACGTGAAATAGAGCCGATTTGAAAATATAAAAAGTATGGTTATTAATTTGCTGAAAGATGCATCTTGATTGGAGATGGCGATAGGTATAATGTGAGTAAATATTATTTTGTATAAAACCGTTAAAATAAAACTTGCCTACTTGTTTGAGTAGGTATAGTATGAATAGTGTTATTACCATTAGTGATTGTGATAGGCATAACCGCTAATGGTAATAATACAACCCCTGCGATTAAGTGGTTTAATTAAGCTTTACTTAATCGAATGCTGAAAAGTTTTTGATCAACAAAAATAAACAAAGATTAAGTGGAGAAGACAATGGACGACAATCGTAAACAAGCACTCACTGCCGCGTTAAGCCAAATAGAACGTCAATTTGGAAAAGGTTCCGTTATGCGTATGGGTGAAGCTCAATTGCAAAAAATGGATACAATATCAACAGGCTCATTGGGTTTAGATATAGCATTGGGAATTGGTGGCTTACCTAAAGGGCGCGTTGTTGAAATTTATGGACCAGAATCGTCAGGTAAGACAACCATGACATTGCAAGCCATTTCTGAATGTCAAAAACAAGGAGGTACGGCTGCCTTTATCGATGCAGAGCACGCACTTGATCCCATTTATGCAGAAGCTTTAGGAGTTGACCTTGATAGTTTGCTCGTTTCTCAGCCTGATACTGGAGAGCAAGCATTAGAAATTTGCGATATGCTAGTTCGTTCGGGTGCTGTTGACTTGGTGGTAATTGATTCGGTTGCCGCGTTAACCCCTAAAGCTGAAATTGAAGGTGATATGGGTGATTCTCACATGGGACTGCAAGCACGTTTAATGTCACAAGCGTTAAGAAAATTGACCGGTAATATTAAACGAACCAACTGTATGGTTATCTTTATTAACCAAATCAGAATGAAAATAGGTGTTATGTTTGGTAGCCCGGAAACAACGACTGGCGGTAATGCTTTAAAGTTTTACGCTTCAGTCCGCTTAGATATTCGCCGTATTGGTGCAGTTAAACAAGGCGATGAAATTATTGGTAATGAAACAAGGGTTAAGGTTGTAAAAAATAAAGTAGCACCGCCCTTTAAACAAACAGAATTCCAAATTCTTTATGGTAAAGGTACATCAAGAATGGGGGAAATCATTGATTTAGGTGTTAAACAGAATATTGTTGATAAAGCGGGAGCTTGGTACAGTTATAATGGTGACCGTATTGGTCAAGGTAAAGCGAAAGTAGCTGATTTTTTAACGGCTAATCCACAAATAGCTGAAGACATTGAAAAACGTATCCGCGAGGAATTATTGCCTTCCGATGAGAATAAAAAGGAAAAAAAGGAATCTGTTTCTAAATAATATTTTTTTGTTTACAGTCTGCAGTATAAAAATTGGAGCTTAGGCTCCTTTTTTTATATTTAATGAAAAAGATTAAGTCATTGATAAATATGATTTGTTGCTATTTTAGAAATAATCTAGGATTATATTGATATTACTGTAATGCACTCTATGGAGTATCAAATGTATTGTATGAAATTAAAGCTATTCACCTTGGCAGGGTTAATATTGCTACTGTTTGCTTGTAAAACTATTGCGCCAGTCAATACCGATTATGATACATCTTTCAATTATTTAAAGCTTAAAAACTATGCTTGGATGAAGCTAAAAGACCCTAAACAAGTGATTAGCCTTGACGAGCGTCGTAGCATTAATGCAATTGATGCAGTTTTAAAAGAAAAAGGGTTTAATAAAGTGACATCTAGGGAAAAAGCCGATTTTGTACTTAGCAGTCATATAATTAAAGATAAAAAAACAGATGTTGATTCGTTTTATCGAACTTGGGGCTATTATCCGTTTTATGATAATTGGCATCATAATTTCAACCAAACTGTTAAGAGAGAATATCAAGTAAATACTTTCGTTTTAGATGTGATAGATCCTCAAAATAAACAAATGATATGGCGAGGGTCTTTGTCGGCTAAGTCCGGAATTTACAAAAGGTCAACACCTGAAGTGCGTGTCAAAAAAGCCAGACAGAGAGCGCAAAACTTATTAAGCAGCTTTCCACCTAAGACTCAAAACTAGGATCAAGATTAAACTCTAATTTAACTAGCCGAATGACGATCCTTCAATTAAAATACTGCCATGATTGCTCCTAGAAGCCAAGAAACAGTTAAAATTGAGCATTGTAAGGACTTAAAAAAAGCCATTGAATCTGCTTGTCGAATGCTGAGTATTCGAGAACACAGTAAAAAACAACTCGTTTTGAAGTTATTAAAAAAAGGCTTTAGTCAAGATGTTATTGAACCATGTCTCCAATATGTAATTAGTGAAAATTGGTTATGTGAAAAGCGTTTTTGTAATAGTTACATCCGTTCAAAAGCAAATAAGGGGCTTGGCGCCTTAAGAATTACTCAAGAATTAAAGCAGCAAAATATAGATCAGACAGTTATAGATACTGAGTTTAAAAATGAAGCGGTCGATTGGCAAGCCCTTTGTAAAAAACACTTATTAAAAAAAATAAGAATAATTTCATCAACAAAGAGTTATTCCATGAATAGTCCTGTGACTGATATCGGTAAAAAAGACGAAAATTTTAGATTAAAGCTTGAAAACTTTCTGCGCTACAGAGGTTTTTCAAATGAAGAAATACAAATAGCAATGAATCAATCATTTGCAAACTAGGAGTTCAATAAGAGTGAACAAAACAACCAGTGATATTAGAGAAGCTTTTTTAAGCTATTTCGAAAAAAATGGTCATCAACGCGTAGACTCTGCCTCTTTAGTGCCTAGTAACGATCCTACATTATTATTTACAAATGCCGGTATGGTGCCATTTAAAGATTGTTTTTTAGGTTCCGATAAACGCCCATATGTTAGAGCTACAAGTTCTCAGAAATGCGTTCGTGCGGGTGGAAAACATAATGATTTAGAAAATGTTGGTTATACCGCTCGTCATCACACCTTTTTTGAAATGTTAGGTAATTTTAGTTTTGGTGATTATTTTAAGCAAGACGCCATTCGATTCGCTTGGGAATTTTTAACCGTAACTCTTGGTTTACCAAAAGAAAAATTATGGGTGACTGTTCATGAAAATGATAAAGAGGCTGAAAAGATCTGGTTTGAAGAAATTGGTATTGATCAAGCTAAATTTTCAAGGTTAGGCGATAAAGATAATTTTTGGTCTATGGGTGATACTGGGCCTTGTGGTCCTTGTAGTGAAATATTTTTTGATCACGGAGAATCTGTTGTTGGTGGACCTCCAGGTACACCAGAAGAAGATGGTGATCGTTATATAGAAATATGGAATTTAGTTTTTATGCAGTTTAACCGAGATAAAAATGGCGTAATGGAGCCTTTGCCTAAACCTTCGGTTGATACTGGGATGGGACTTGAGCGAATTGTTGCAGTGATGCAATCGGTTCATAATAACTACGAAATTGATCTTTTTAGTCAACTCATTAAATTCATTGCCGAAAAATTGTCGATTAATAATACAGAAAATCAATCGCTAAGAGTCATTGCCGACCATATTCGTTCATGCTCTTTTATGATTTTAGATGGTGTTTTGCCAGGAAATGAAGGCAGAGGTTATGTTTTACGACGAATTATTAGACGGGCTGTAAGGCATGGAAACAAATTAGGCGCCACTGAACCTTTCTTCAATTGTTTAGTGGATGGTTTAATTGACGTGATGTCAGAGGCTTACCCCGATTTAGTGAGCAAACGTGATTTTATTGTAAAAACGTTATTGATAGAAGAGCAACAATTTGCCCGCACATTAAATAATGGTATGAAAATACTGCAACAATACATTGATGAAATGAAAGGAACAATGATAGATGGAGAAATGGTTTTTAAATTAAAGGATACTTACGGTTTCCCTGATGATTTAACCGCTGACATTGCTCGAGAGAAAAAATTAACGATTGATAAAGACAAATTTGATGAATTACTCGCATTACAGCAAGCAAGTGGTCGCGAGCAAGGCAGTTTTGCTGTTGATTACAATGAAAAGATTAATGTAGAAGGTAAAACGGAGTTTGTTGGATATCATCAATTGACTGAACATTCAAAAGTGATTGATCTGCTTATTGATGGATGCACTGTTGATGCAATTACTAGTGGAACAACGGCAAGCGTTATTCTGTCTGAAACACCATTCTATGCCGAGTCGGGAGGGCAAGTTGGTGATTGCGGTTTGCTAACCGGAGAAGGTTTTGAGTTTGAAGTACAAGACACGATAAAAATCAAAGACGCATTTTTACATAATGGTGTCGTTCGTTCTGGAACAATTCAAATTTCAGAATCAATTGTGGCGACAGTTGATGAACAAAAAAGAAAAGATACCGAACTGAATCATTCAGCCACTCATTTAATGCATGCCGCATTAAGAAATATACTTGGTGAACATGTTCAGCAAAAAGGTTCGTTAGTTGATAGTGAGCATTTACGTTTTGATTTTTCACATCCTGTCGCGGTGACTTCGGAAGAACTTGTTTTAATAGAAAAACTTGTTAATCAACAGGTCAGAGCAAATAGCGTGGTTCAGATGGAAGAGACATCGATTGAAAAGGCCAAGGATTTAGGTGCTATGATGTTATTTGGTGAAAAATATGGTGATACTGTCAGAGTACTTTCCATGTCTGATTTTTCTGTTGAGCTTTGTGGAGGTACCCATGTTGACCGCACAGGAGACATTGGCGCTTTTAAAATCATTAGCGAACAAGGTATAGCATCTGGGGTAAGACGAATTGAAGCTATTACAGGCGATAGTGCAATTGAATATACTCAAAAACAGGGTTGGTTAATTTCTAAACTCGCATCTTCATTAAAAACTGACCGATTATCGTTAAACGATAAAGTTGATCAGCTTATTGTAAAATCAAAACAACAAGATAGAGAAATTGCACAGTTAAATACAAAATTATCTTCTAATCAAGGAAATGACTTGCTGAGTGATAAGCAAATGGTGGGAGATGTTGCATTATTAGTCACAAAAGTTGAAGGTATGGATGCAAAAGCGTTAAGAGTATTAAATGATCAGATTAAAAGCAAAATGGGATCGGGCATTATTGTACTAGCCTCTATAGCAGATAATAAGATCAGTTTGATTACCGCAGTAAGCAAAGATTTAACCAATCGATATCATGCAGGCAATTTAATGCGAGAGTTGGCCGCTAAATTAGATGGTAAAGGTGGAGGAAGGCCTGATATGGCTCAAGGTGGCGGTACTAACATCGCAGGGCTTGAACAGACACTTAATGAAGTCAAAGATTGGGTTGTACAGAATCAATAGAATTTAAAGAAATAAATTATTTTCCACTAAAATAATTTAACGAGTGACTGCAAACTAGTCTATTGTTATAATAGCAGTCCTTTTTATGTATGACTCAACAGCAAAGGACGCAAAAAAGTCAAAAAGCCATATTTTGTAAAGGAGATTGGCAATGCTTATTTTAACCCGTCGAGTTGGCGAAACATTAATGATTGGTGACGATGTCACAGTTACCGTTTTAGGTGTAAAAGGTAACCAAGTAAGAATTGGCGTTAATGCGCCAAAAGAAATATCCGTTCATCGTGAAGAAATTTACATGCGAATTCAGCGTGAAAAGGAAATGACTTCCGACGAATAAGAACACCTTCAAACCTTTGTGAAATGATTGCCTCGATTGGTGAAAAAGTATTTGATTTTTAGATTCAATCAGGTAACATTCCTCCCCGCAAAAGTAGCAAAAATGGTTGTATAATATTTTTGCAGTTTAAGCATTTCTTGAAGCATCATTCGATAGAAATTATTTGATATTTTATATCATTCCGGAGAGATGGCCGAGCGGCTGAAGGCGCTCCCCTGCTAAGGGAGTATGGGTTTTATAGCCCATCGAGGGTTCGAATCCCTCTCTCTCCGCCATATTTATATTGTGGTAGTAATTTTTTTAGAATTAGCGCATTGTTTTATTGACAAAGAGCTAATCGAAATAGATAATACCGCTCCTTTCGACCTTGGGTCGAAAGTGAAAACCGAATACGCGCATGTAGCTCAGCTGGATAGAGTACCTGGCTACGAACCAGGCGGTCGGAGGTTCGACTCCTTCCATGCGCGCCATATATCAAAACCGAGCTTTGCTCGGTTTTTTTATGCCTAATGTTTTTGAGTTATGCTCATAAAATCTCTATTTTTTGTTACTGATATTAATTCCTATAATTAAACGAAATTGGTAAAAAACTTAAATTTTTTTTGCCTTTTTGTTTATCACTGCTAATATAAACTGTGAATCATTAATTTTTTTATCTATCTACACATAAAAGGTAGTGCATTCATGAATAATTCACTTAAATTGATATTTAGCTTATCTGTTAGCCTATTAATATCTATTCATTTACTTTCGTGTTCAACATTAAATAAAGCTGAATGTAACAATGCTAATTGGAATGTTTTGGGCTTTGAAGACGGCAATAAAGGCCGAGAGTTGTCCTATATCAAAAATCACAAAAATTCATGTGCCGAATACAGCATTAGCCCTGATTTGAGTGAGTATTTAATTGGTCATGCTGCTGGCATGAGGCAATTTTGTACTGAAAATAATGGCTATAAACAAGGCCTGTATGCATTAAAAGTTAAAAACATATGCCCACCCAATTTAAAGAATTCTTTTCAACGAGGTTATTCAAGAGGGCTTAAAACTTATAAAATTCAATCAGAAATGGTATTTTTGCAGCGAAATATTGATAACAATACCTATCGCTTGCAGGAAATTGAAGGTCTTATTGAAGAAAAAAATATAGAAATACCAAAAAGAGTGGCATCTGAATCTAAAAGATCCTATTTGCTGAAGGAGATCAAAGATTTACACCAAGAATCGAAATTACTGCAGATAAAATTAAACAAAACGAGGGCCACCTTAGAGCAGCTAAAGGGTAATATACAAAATATAAGCTATTCGTTACTTTAATTATACAATATGCCAAGTGTAAAATTTCAGCTAAATATTCAAGCAAAAGATATAGAAAAGTATTATCAAGGTCGGGTGTTAACTATTATTACAACAACGACCAATGGTTTAAAAGTTCAATTTCCGGCTAAACTCGTTATTCCTCACATTACCCATCATGGTGTTAAAGGGCTTTTTCTTTTGGCATATGATCAAAATGGCAAGGCTGAATCTTTAAAAGCAATACCATGATCTCTATTCTGGTTGATTAAAGATAATTATCTCATTTAAAACAATGATTAAAAAACTCGGTTAATTTCTTAACAGTATCCTACAATTACAATGACTTATCAGATTATTATTATGCAATCTGTATTATAAAATGAAGCTTAAATATCTAATTTTTTTGCAAAAGGAATTAACATGCTAAACAGTAATAATTTACGAAGTAGTACCTTATTTAAAAGTGTTTTAAAAATAATTGATACAAAATTTAATAAACAGCAAGCTATTTTGGTAAAAAGTTTTGCTAGTTATTTTTGTAATAATATTACTTCTAATGATGTAGATTTTAATTCACCGAATGAACTATTTTCACCGATAGCTAGCTTATGGGATTTTATTCAAAAAAGTAAATCAGGAAAATCAATTAGAGTTTACTCTCCTGAATTAGATAATGATGGTTGGTATAGCAAACACAGTGTTATTGAACTGGTTCATCCGGATATGCCTTTTTTAGTCGACTCACTAAGGATGGAGTTGAATCAAATGGGAATTGCTGTGCACTTGCACATTCACCTGCCGATGACGCTGACTCGCGATAAAAAAGGAAATATTACAAAGTTAGATAAACCGAATGAAATCGATGAAAAGCCTTCTACAACTCCTATGATTATTGAAATCGATAGGCAATTAGAAAAAGCAGAACTAGAGTTGATAAAAACACGGCTAAATAATGTGTTAGAAGAAGTAAGAGCATCAGTCGATGATTGGAAAAAAATGAGAGCAAAACTAGAGTTCTCTACTCAAAATATGGATAAATTACCTAGCAAACTACAAACACCTAAAAATATTGAGAATAAAGAATTTTTAGAATGGATTGGGGCAAACCATTTTACTTTGCTTGGTTATGTATATTATGACTTTAAAGAGTCAGTTAAAGGAAAAAGATTGGTTCCAAAGACGGGTACATTTTTAGGTTTAAATCGTTTAGATTCATGGAAACCAAAAGCCTACAATTTAGCGGATTTACCAAAAGGGGCTAGAAACTTAATTTTGAGAAAAGATAATTTATTAGTTTTAACAAAATTAAGTTCTGTTTCAAGAGTTCATCGTCCGGCTCATCTTGATTATGTTGGTATTAAGCGGGTAAATGATAAAGGAGAAATTATAGGAGAAGATCGGTTTATAGGTTTGTATACTTCAGCAGCTTACAACATTAATCCAATGAACATTCCGGTTCTTCGACAAAAAATTCTTGAAGTACAAAAAGAATCAGGTTTATCTAATTATGAACATGACAGTAAAGTTCTTAAAAACATATTAGAAACCTATCCTAGAGATGAATTATTTCAATCAGATAATAAAAACTTATTAGCAACATCGATAGGTATCTTGAAAATGCAAGAAAGACAAACAATAAGAATGTTTGTTAGAGCAGATCCTTATGGTCGATTTTTTTCTTGTTTAGTTTATATTCCAAGAGAAAACTACAATACAAAAGTTCGTTTAACGGTGACTGATATTCTCTCAAAAAGATTGTCTGCAACAGGGCAATTACAATTTTCTACAACATTTTCTGAATCAGTTTTGTCTCGAATTCATTTTATTGTACCAGTTAATAATGCTGAAGAAATAAAAGTTGATATCAATAAAATTGAAAAGGAAATTCAAGAAGCAACCAGCTCATGGCAAGATAATTTAAAAAATGCATTAATAGAAAGTTATGGTGAAGGAAAAGCTAAAAGACTCAATAATAAATATGGCAGAGCATTTCAACTTGGTTATCAAGATGATTCAAGTGTAGAAACCGCTATTAGTGATATAAAACATATTGAAAGCCTTTCTGATTCTAATGAATTAAGTATGTCGCTTTATCCTGGAGAGGAGGCTAATGAAAATATTATTAAGTTTAAGTTGTTTTATAGAAACACTCCAATTCCCTTGTCCGACGTGATGCCTATGTTAAAGAATATGGGTTTAAAAGTGATTGGAGAAACGCCTTATAAAGTAAAGCCTTTTTCTCAAGCCGAATGTTGGATTAGTGATTTTGAAATGAAGCATTCAAATGGTGAAACGTTAAACTTAAAAAATCTTAAAGATAATTTTCAAGAAGCATTTAGAGAAATTTGCTTAGGTGATGCTGAAAATGATGGTTTTAATCGACTGATATTAGCGGCTTCACTAAATTGGAGAGAAACAGCATTACTCCGAGCTTATGCTAAATATATGTGGCAAATAGGTTCAAGTTTTTCTCAACAAACAGTAGAAGAAACTTTAGCCGCATATCCTAAAATTGCTCGTTATATTATTGATTATTTTTATCAAAAATTTGACCCAGCAATTGAACGAAGTAGTAGAAAGGAAGAATCAATCTATAAAAAAATAATGCAAGAGCTAAAAGAGGTTTCAAATTTAGATCAGGATAGAATATTAAATCGTTACCTGGAATTGATTAATGTTAGCGTACGAACTAATTTTTTCCAACTTGATGATAATGCTCGGCAAAAAAGTTATATTTCAATAAAATTAAAACCAAAGGGAATTATTGATATTCCTCTACCTGCACCGATGTTCGAAGTGTTTGTGTATTCACCATTGCTTGAAGGTGTACATCTTCGCGGTGGTAAAGTTGCAAGAGGAGGATTACGTTGGTCCGATAGAAAAGAAGATTTTCGTACAGAAATATTAGGGTTGGTTAAAGCTCAACAAGTAAAAAATTCTGTTATTGTTCCTGTTGGAGCTAAAGGTGGATTTGTTTGCAAAAAGAATTTAGTTGGCTTGTCTCGTGATGAATTTATGCAAGAAGGGATTACTTGTTATAAAATTTTTATTAGTGCGTTGTTAGATATTACCGATAATCTTATTAATGGAAAGCTTGTACCGCCAAAAAATGTTGTACGTTTAGACGAAGATGATCCTTATTTAGTGGTTGCTGCTGATAAAGGTACGGCAACATTTTCTGATATTGCTAATTCTATTTCTGCGAAGTATGATTTTTGGCTAGGTGATGCTTTTGCTTCAGGTGGAAGTGTTGGTTATGACCATAAGAAAATGGGCATTACAGCCAAAGGTGCTTGGGAGTCTGTTAAAAGACATTTTATGGAGATGGGAATTGATTGTCAATCTCAAGACTTTACCGCTATTGGTGTTGGTGATATGGCTGGTGATGTTTTTGGTAACGGTATGTTGTGTTCAAAGCATACACAACTTATTGCTGCCTTTAACCATTTACATATTTTTATCGATCCAACACCAAATGCTAAAAAAAGTTATATTGAAAGATCTCGATTGTTCAATTTACCTCGTTCAAGTTGGGAAGATTATGATAAAAAGTTAATTTCTAAAGGGGGCGGTATCTTTTTAAGATCAGCAAAATCAATCTCTCTTAGTAAGGAAATTAAAAAATGGTTGGGAATTAGTGTTGATAGTTTAACCCCGAATAAATTAATTAATGAAATATTAAAGTCAGAGGTCGATTTATTATGGAATGGCGGAATAGGGACATATATAAAATCAACCTCTGAAACAAGTTTAGATGTAGGTGACCGAGCTAACGATAACTTAAGAGTTAATGGTAATGAGTTGAAATGTAAAATTATCGGAGAGGGTGGTAATCTCGGTGTTACTCAGCTTGGCCGCATTGAGTATATGCAAAATGGTGGAAGAGGTAATTCTGATTTCATTGATAATGCTGGTGGTGTTAATTGTTCTGATATTGAAGTCAACATCAAAATTCTATTGAACAAGATTGTTGCTGATGGAGAACTCTCGGAAATACAACGTAACAAACTGTTGTTAAGCATGACAGATGAAGTTGGAAAAATCGTTTTAAGAGAGAACTTTTTACAAGCTCAAACAATTAGCATGAGTGAACAACGTAGCTTAAAAATGGTCAAAGAACTTATGCGGTTTCTGCATTGGATGGAAAAAGAAGAGAAAATTGATCGCCAACTAGAGTTTTTACCTTCTGATGATGAGCTATTAGAAAGGATGGCAAAAGGAAATGGATTAACCAGAGCTGAGCTGGCTGTTTTAGCGGCTTATGGAAAAATGATTCTTAAGGAAGATCTTTGTACAGATGAAATATCAAATGATGATTTTTATAAAAATGAATTAGTACACTATTTCCCGACACCCTTACGAAAAAAATATTCGAAACAGATGCAAAAACACCCGTTAAAAAGCGAAATTATAGCGATGAAGTTAGCGAATGAAATGGTTGATCATTTGGGTAGTAATTTTGCATTTAGAGCGATGGATGAAACAGGAGCATCTCCTTCAGAAGTTGGTATTTGTTATACGTTATCAAAAGAAATATTTGATTTGCCTAAACTTTGGGGGCAAATAGAATTGCTTGATCATACCATTTCCGCATCAATGAAAAGTATCATGTTTTATCAAACCCAAAGAATGATTCGACGCTGTACGCGTTGGTTGTTAAAAAATAGAAGCAAGCACTTATCAATCAATGAAGGCATTAAATATTTTAAATCTGGAGTTATTGACTTACAAAAAAACAGAGACAAGATTTTACAAAAATCTGAAATGCTTGCCATACAAGACAATATTAATGACTGGACTCAACAAGGTGTGCCGAATGATTTAGCTAAACAAATTGCGTACTTGAATACCTCCTTTTCAGCATTGGATATTGTTGAAATATCTAAACTCGTTGATTTAAAGAAATCTATTGTTGGGCAAGTTTATTATAAGCTTGGAGCCGTATTAGAATTGGATTGGTTCTTAGAGCAGATAACTATCCAACCGGTTGAGAATCATTGGCAAGCATTTGCCAGGGCAACATTTAGGGAAGATCTAGCTAGGCAACAAAGGAGTTTGACTGTTGCCGTTTTACACTTGTCAGAAAAGAAAACAGCGAATGAAAGAGTTAATGCTTGGCTGATGGAAAATGTGCAGTTGTTAGAGCGTTGGAATCAAATGGTAGCAGATTTTAGATCCAGTGGTAGTCATGAATTTGCACAATTTTCTGTTGCGTTGAAAGAATTGCTAATACTTGTTCAGAGTAGCATTCGCGCCGTTGCCTCAAAGCGGGAGAGTGACTTCTCTTAATGAACAGTATAATTCAGCCGTTTAAATATGTAATTAAACGGTTGATAATTATTCGCATCGCCCTTTCATTGAAGCTTCTATTTTAGCGGCTTCTGTATTAACCTCTTTGTCAGTCATATAATGACGTTTTCCATTTTTGTCGGTAGTGTAATTGATATATCTTCCTCCTAAATAGATGATTTCTTGCTTTGCTTTTTTGCAAAAATTAATATTATCTTGTTGTTTCTTATCTGCAAGTTTTTCTTTTTCTTTTTTATTTTTAGTTTCTTCATCAATCATTTCTTGAACTTTATTTTGATGGTTAATTAATGTGGAGGCTTTTTTCTTAGCGTTTAAAATCTGCCGTTTAGTAGGAGGCTTTTTTATTTTTATCTTGGCACTCTTTTCGTTAATTGGTTTGTCAGAGAAATGAATTTTTCCATTTTCGTCAGTCCATTTATATACCTCAGCATGAAGGTTTGGAACTAAAAAAAGTATAGTTATGAAAAATAGATTTTTTCTGCAATAAGCTGACATAAAATTCACCTTCAATTCTTTAATTGGTCTTAATTCTGCCACATTTAACCTTAATAATAGCTGTATGTCATCATGTTAATGACAGGTTATGGCGTTATATTTAGTTGATTAATAAAATCATTAATTAACAAAATCATATGGAGATACTTTTTATGCTAATTCCACATAACTCTGAATTAATGAACTGGGACCCTGAAAATCTTGATAGTTATTGGTCTTGTTTTTCATCTGTTTGCTCTACATTAATTCAGCCAAGCGATAATAGCAAACGATATTCACAAGTTCGAGACAAAAAAATAGTGAATAAAAATACTGGCCGCGAGGATGAAAGTCTGTAAACTGTTGTCGACTTAAACAAACGTTTACAAAAAGACTTTTAAGTATTTTTCTTAAAAGCAATCACTCTTATTCTCGTTGTCAAATACCAAATAGCTCCAATAGCAATTAAACCTAGTTTTAGAAAATCTGAGTAACTTTCAGTTTTACGGCCACTAAAATACCAAAGGCTTACACCGAGTAATATTAATATAATGCCGCTCATAGCCTGCATTTGAAGAGAGTATTTCTTCTTAATATGGGCCAGTTTTTTTTGTGAGGTTAATTGTTCTTGCGTCAAGCCCTCAACACTTGATTGGTTTATAAAATCATATTGGCAGTAGCCGCAAATTTTAGACTTGTCAGATACTTTTTTTTGACAAGAAGGACATTGTATAATTGCCATCGTTAGTTTCTCTTATTTAATAGATATAATGATTTTATTAAAGATTATCAGTTTGAAAGTTATTAATAAACCCGATTATGAATTTAAATTTTTATTAACAACCTCAAAAACATCATTACTCAATTCACTTAATGATAATATATTTTCTAGTAGCTCCATAATTATTGCTTGTCTCTTATTATCAAATTTTTTCCATTGACCAAATTGTTTTGCTAGGCGAGCACTTATTTGAGGGTTCACTCGATTAAGTTTAATTATAATTTCAGCCAATAATTCATAACCTGCTCCTGTCGGACTATGAAACTGTTGAGGATTTGCTGAAACAAATGCACTAATCACAGAGCGAACTTTATTAGGGTTAGTGTATGAAAATTTTTTATGAGATAACAGCTCGTTAATTGTATTAAATACACTTTGGTCATTAGGTTTTATTTGAGCACTAAACCACTTATCTAATACTAGGTCTTCATCTTTCCATTTGTCGTAGAATGCTTGTACTTGAAATTGTTTTTGCTTCAGATTAGAGCTACAAATCGCTTGTAAAGCACTTATTTCATCCGTCATGTTGGTTGCTCGATTCTGTTGATTAATCGCTTTTAGTGCATAATGATCTTCATTACAGATCATTAAGTAGTTTAATGCGATATTTTTTAATCGGCGGTCTGATGCAGTTTGATGAGACTTGGCATTGATTGAATCATAATTATCTAACCATTGTTTTTCTAAAGATGAAGCAATATATTGTTTTAGTTGTTGATGTTTTTTAAACAATAGATCTAAACTTAGTTCTGATAATTCTCCAATTAAACTATTTAAACAGGGCAGTTGGACTGCGAGAGACTTTAATGAATTATCCAATGTTTTATCGGTTAATATATTATTAATGGCCTTACTAATAGTTGACAGATCACCATTTGAAATTGACTCTTCTTTTGATAGTAGAATGATACTCATTAAATTTTGACCCGCATCCCAACGATTAAATGAGTTTGAATCATTTGCAAATAAAGTCGCTAAATCATTTTGTGAATAATTATAATGGTGCTTTAGAGGTGCTGAAAAATCTCTTAATAATGAAGGAATACAATCGGTATTCTCAATTTCAATAGTCACTTTTTGTTGTCGTTGAGTAACAACAATTAAATGTTGTTCTGCATTTGAAGATTTTGTGTTACTTAGCTTGAATTTTAGAGGTTTTCCTTGTTGGTCAATAAAACCAATTTTAACTGGGATCATAAATGGTTCTTTTTCATTTTGTTCTGAGGTTGCAGGACATGACTGTTCAAATTCAATTGACAAAGTTTTTATGCCGATATTTTTAATATGAATATTTAGCTGAGGAGTGCCAGCTTGTCGATACCAGTTTCTAAATAACTGCCAGTCGACTTTATTAGCATCTTCCATTGCTTTAATAAAGTCCTCACAGGTAACGGCTTGTCCATCATGTCGGTCAAAGTAACAATCCATTCCCGCTCTAAAGCCTTTAGTACCTAATAACGTGTGCATCATACGTATGACTTCGGCACCTTTGTTATATACTGTAACAGTATAAAAATTATTCATCTCTATATAGGAGTCGGGTCTAATGGGATGAGCCATTGGTCCTGCATCTTCAACAAATTGAGAAGAGCGAATTATTTTAACTTGTTCGATCCTTTCAACCGCTGCGGATTGCATATCTTCACTAAATTTTTGATCTCGAAATACCGTTAACCCTTCTTTTAAGCTGAGTTGAAACCAATTTCTACAAGTGACTCTGTTTCCTGTCCAGTTATGAAAATACTCGTGCGCGATAACTCTTTCAACGCCTTCAAAATCAGCATCAGTCGCTGTTTTTTCGTGTGCAAATACATAAGCCGTATTGAAAATATTCAACCCTTTGTTTTCCATCGCCCCCATATTAAAGTCACCGACCGCGACAATCATATAAAGATCTAGATCATATTCTCTGCCAAAATTTTCTTCATCCCAAATCATCGACTTAATCAAACTGTCCATTGCAAACCGACATTGACTTAGCTTTCCTTTATCTACAAATAATTGCAGTTGTACTACTCGACCACTCATGGTGGTAAATGAGTCTTCAAGGCAGTCTAAATCACCGCCAACTAAAGCAAATAAATAGCTGGGTTTAGGGTAGGGATCATGCCAGCTAGTAAAGTGACGTTGGTTAGCCAGCTCGCCAGAATCCAGAAGATTACCGTTAGAAAGTAGTAACGGGTATAGTTTTTTATCGGCTTCTATAGACACAAAAAATTCTGACATGATTTCAGGGCGATCAAGATAGTAGGTAATGTTTCTAAAACCTTCGGCTTCGCATTGAGTGCAAAACTTTTGGTTTGAGCAATATAAACCTTGTAATGAAGTATTTTTATTAGGAAATATCTTCACCTTGGTCTCTAGGGTGAATTGTTGACTAACCTTATTGATGGTTAAATATTGTTTATCAACAATAAATTCTATTTTTTGAAGCGGGATTTCGTTGATAGAAATGGATAATAATTCGAGTCCAATGCCATCTAGAATTAAAGGTTTTAGTGTTTTATTTGTTTTTTGTGTATTGCTTGTAATCGATAACTGAGCTGAAACAATGACATAATCTTCAAATAACTCAAATTGTAGTTTTGTTTGTTTTATTAAATATTGACTCGGCTGATAGTCTTTTCGGTATTTAACAGCAGGTTTTGCGCTTGAATGCATTGGTTATTGCCTTGTCTTTTACTAGTCGGTTAATAATGGGTATATTAAATCAATTCTGTTATATTCAGAACATTAAAATGTTTATATTTGGGAGAATTATTGTGATTGAAACGTTATTTTCAGAAGTTAATTTATATTACACCCTTTTAGGCGGCGTATTAATTGGTTTATCGGCGGCTTTTTTACTTTTGTTTAATGGTCGAATCGCAGGTATTTGCGGTATTGCTTTTGGTCTGTTTAATTTGCAAAAAGGTGATAAATTATGGCGTTTGTTGTTTGTCATTGGTTTAGTTTTGGGGGTTTTCCTTGCTCATTGGCTAACGGATATTGCTGTTCCTGAGCCAAGCCAAGCCAATTTGCCTATTTTAATCTTAGGTGGCCTGCTTGTTGGTTTTGGTACTCAAATAGGTTCCGGCTGTACTTCTGGGCATGGCGTGTGTGGTATTGCACGATTATCAAATCGATCAATTCTTGCTACGTTACTTTTTATTTCATTTGGAATGATTAGCATGACCGTATTTCGTCATTTATTGGGGATTATCTAATGAAAAATATTGTAGCAACCATTTCAGGTGTGATCTTTGGAATGGGTTTGGCAATATCGGGTATGAGCTCTCCAGCTAAAGTGCAGGGGTTTCTTGATGTTTTGGGGGATTGGGATCCTTCATTATTGTTTGTATTTTCTGGCGCGTTAGGAACTTCATTGATCGCGTTTAATTTATTGTTAAGACGTAAAAAACCCGTATTAGCCGATAAATTCATATTACCAACAAAAAAGGTAATTGATAAACCTTTAATCATTGGGGCTATTATTTTTGGTGTTGGTTGGGCTTTAGTTGGTTATTGTCCAGGTCCTGCATTTGCTGCATTAGCATATTTACAAGTCGAAAATGTAATCTTTGTTGTTTTTATGGTAGTTGGTTCATTTGTTGCAAAATCGGTATTTAAATAAGGTTAATAATTTATGAATGCTTGCTAAAAATTAATCGAATAAAACCGATCCTAATTGCCTATTGTTCTACTACAATAAGCAATGAATGATTCACCTTATTCCTGATTAATGAGCATTTAAACTAGAGATTTTTTAACTCATACAATAATAAACTAAAATACAATGAGGAATTAAACGTTAAAATGGCTGACTTACCCCCCTCGCTAGCATATTACGGTAGTTATCAAGGTGCTCTCCAGATAATAAAACACCAATCACTGCCGTTGTTTCAGGCCGATGAGCTTCGAGACCCTTTTTTACCTAATCAATTTACAGAACTAGATTTTGACTGCCAAAGCCTTTTTGAGCGCTCCGTTAAATATATGACTTCGGCTATATTGGGAAAAGCGGCACCTAAAGGCAATCCAAATCACCCCTTGCAAAAAGCAATTAGACGGTGGCGAGGCGAAAACCGTTTTAATGATGAAACGGAGATCAGGGAGTCATTAATTGGATTATTACCTGCGATGGTAGAAAAATCTTTTAATGAAGCCAAAGGTATTCATCAAGAATGGTTGAGTTTTATAGAAAATAAACGATTACTTCCTTTGTTTGAGAGTGTTAATGATTCGGAGCTTTGGTTATTAGAAGCAGACCGTTATTCTGGCGTAGTCATTAAATTTAAAATTGATGAAGACTCTGTTTTATCTGAATGCCAGCCCATTAGCTACACAAAGCAGCCTGCTAAAACAGTGGCTATGAAAGACTGTGTTGATTTGATGGTGGGAGAAAGTAATGAGATTTCGAAAGATTTTAACAAATACTTATTAACTCAAAATTATCAATTTAGAAAGCAAAAAGAGTGGCGGGTGATTGTAGAGCACCGTGCAGAAGATGATTTGTGTTTAAACTTTCCAATTGAATTAATTCAAAGTATTTACATAGGTGCTGCGGTTCCAGAGTTGAAAAAAGAACAATTATGTCAATTGGTTAGTAATCTCAATGATAAAATTAATATTTATCAGGCGAAATGCTCGGATAACAGTTATGAGTTTAAATTTGAAAAACAAAATGAAGAAGAGGATGACGCTTAACTTATTAACCTTGCTCCATGATATTAAGATTTGCTAAGGTATAAATTTGACACTATTTCAACTCAACAACATTTAAGTTAGCGATTATATTTCTATTGGTTTTGATTATTGTTAATATTGAATGCCATATTAGCCAATTTGTTTATTACCTTGCCATCGACCACCAATAAACCAAAAATTTTATTATTATCAGCCTATGATGCAAAGAGTCACCAGTTTTGGAGAAAATCTCTGGTCAAAGGTTTGTCATGTTTTGATTGGACTGAAATAGCCTTAGCAGATCGGTATTTTTCGTGGCGAGTAAGAGGTAACAGCTTAACCTTTGCTTATCAATATCAAGAACTATTAAACCAACCCTACGACTGCCTGCTGGCGACATCAATGGTCGACTTGTCCGCTCTACGAGGGTTTGTTCCACAGCTGGCTAAAATACCTAATATACTCTATTTTCATGAAAATCAATTTGCCTATCCTATTGATGAAAATTCTGACAGAGCTTCAATGAATGCCATTAATGCACAGTTAACCTCTATTTATTCGATGTTGTGTGCCGATCTATTATTATTTAACTCTCATTATAATAGACAGACTTTTATAAGAGGCGTTAAACATTTATTAAAGAAACTGCCTGACGGAGTTCCTAAAGATCTTATTAACGGTGTTAGCGAAAAAATTAGAATATTGCCAGTGCCTATTAGTAAAAAAATATCCAAACAATCCCCTTTAATGTTTAAAACAGCCATTAACGAGTTTGAAATTATTTGGAATCATCGTTGGGAATACGACAAACAACCTGAGATCTTTTTTGACGCTTTAAAAATTGTAAAAGCGAAAGGTTACACTTTTAAATTGCATGTATTAGGGCAATCATTTAGACAAAAGCCAAGCTGTTTTGAAAAAGCGAAAGAATATTTTATAGATGATATTTTAACTTGGGGTTATCAATCAGCAGAAAAATATGAGTCGATACTGTCGCAAGCGACATTAGTCATTTCATCGGCAAATCACGATTTTCAAGGGTTAAGTATGTTACAAGCCATTGAGCAAGGATGTATTCCCATCGCTCCGAATCGGTTGGCTTATCCTGAATATATTGACCCTCAATATTTATACAGTGTCGATGGTAAAATAAATGAAGCATTATCTTTAGCCAACAAGCTTATTGAAATAATGGATGAGTTTAAAACAAATTTACATTCTCAGTATGCGGGTAACAATGTTGATGCTAAAATGGCGCTAATCAATTTAATTAAGCCTTATTATCAACAAACACTTTTACCCAAATACAAAGAACTTATCGAACAGCAAATAGATTCTTTTAATCAATCATCTAATGGAAATTAGTGCCCAGTGAAGCTAAAGGTAAAAAAACAATTAGAAGATAAAAAAGGCAAAAAGTCGATTTTTCGATTTTTCTCGCCAAAATATTGGCCTCTTCACATAGGATTGTTATTACTTAAAATTGTCGCTTTACTTCCACCTATTTTGCGCAAGAAACTAGCAAAAGGTCTTGGTCACTTAATGCTCAAATATGCCAGTAAACGTCGCCATATTGCTAAGACTAATATTTCACGTTGCTTCCCTGAATTATCTAAAAATGAACAACAGCGACTTCTTCAAAAAAATTTTCTTGCCATGGGAAAAACCTTTATTGAAATGGCTTGTTGTTGGTTTAGTGATTTAGAATCGCAAAAAAGAAAAACAACGATTGTAGGGCAAGAACATCTTGATGCAGCTTTAGACAAAGGTAATGGCGTTATTCTTTTAATTTTTCATATGACAAGTATTGAAATGGGCGGTAGTTTATTAGCTAGTTATTATGATTTTCATGCGATGTACAAACCAAATAAAAATCCTTTATTAGAAAAAGCAATTACTCAAGGCCGAGCCAGACATAATAAAAAAATGCTTGATAGAAATAATCCTCGAGCAATGATTAAAGCGCTTAAAAATAATGAGATTGTTTGGTATAGCACAGACCAAAATTATGGCGGTAAAACGGCGACGTTTGTTCCATTTTTTGGTATTGAAACTTCTACAATTACAGCGACGACTAAATTGGCTAAACTGACAGGCGCTTCAGTGGTTCCTTTTACTCAAAGAAGGCTTGACGATATTGATGAATATGAATTAACCATTCATCCCGAATTTAAGTCATTTGCAAGCGAGAGTGAAGTGGTTGATGCGACTCAAATTAATCAATTTTTAGAAAGCTATTTAAGAAAATATCCGGTCGATTATATGTGGTTGCATCAACGTTTTAGAACAAGGCCTAATGGAGTCAACGATTTCTATGAAAACTCTTAAAGTAATTAAAAACTATCCTATTTTTTCGCTCTGGTTAATCTTTTCACTGCTGGTGTTTTTTGTTCCTCAAATTGACCTCACCGTGAGCGGTTGGTTTTATCATCAAGAGTTAGGTTTTCATTTAAAAAACTGGTGGCTTGCAAAATGGCTGTATGATATTTTTGCTCATAAAATTGTTATTTATATTTTATTTTTGTCGGTTAGCTGGTTACTATTATTTATTCCTAAGCTGGAAAAATTAGAACGTCGTAAGTATTACCAAAAAAGTTTAGTTTATTGGTTATTGTGCATTTTGCTAAGTGGTATTGTGGTAGAAGCTGTGTTAAAGAATAATTGGCATCGTGCTAGACCTGCTCATATTGAGCAGTTTGGAGGGGAAAAAGCTTTTTCTAAAGCTTATATCATTAGTGACCAATGTGACAAAAATTGTAGTTTTGTTAGTGGGCATGCTGCTATTGGTTATTCATTTTTGGTTTTAGGTTTTATTTTTCGCTTTCGCAGATGGTTTGTGCCAGGGGTTGTTTTAGGTGTTGCGCTTAGCTTTACTCGAATTATTCAAGGCGGACATTTTTTCTCCGATGTATTTATAGCTGGTTTTATTGTTTATGGTATTTGTTATTTATTAGATATAATATATCTGCACAAAATTAAGTGAAAACACTTAATTCACTTTACTTAAAATAGTATCAAGCACCTCATTTTTATTGTCAGTTTCTGGATAATCTAAAGTGTAATGAAGGCCGCGGCTTTCTTTTCTTTTCATTGCGCATTCAATGATAAGTTCAGCAACGGTAATTAAATTTCTTAGTTCTAATAAATCACTGGAGACTTTAAAATTAGAGTAATATTCTTTTACTTCTTTTTTTAATAATTGGATACGCCGTTGAGCTCTCTCCAAACGTTTAGTGGTTCTTACAATGCCAACATAATTCCACATTAAATGACGTAGTTCATGCCAATTATGAGATATAACAACATCTTCATCGGAGTCAGATACTTGGCTTTCATCCCAGTGAGATATATCAATATTTTTTGCTATTTTTTGAGGTTTATTTTTAATAATATGTTCAGCGGCGGCTTTAGCAAAAACTAAACATTCTAATAACGAGTTACTTGCCATTCTATTGGCTCCATGAAGTCCTGTAAAAGCCACTTCACCAATGGCATAGAGATTATGTAAGTCAGAACTTGCATTGTCATCAACAACCACTCCGCCACAAGTGTAATGAGCTGCTGGAACCACTGGAATTGCTTCTTGAGTGATATCAATCCCCAATTTTAATAATCTTTCATAAATGGTCGGAAAGTGTGATTTGATAAAGTCATCATCTTTGTGACTGATATCTAAATAGACACAATCAACTCCAAGTCGTTTAATTTCATGATCGATGGCTCGTGCAACGATATCTCTAGGTGCTAATTCAGCTCGCGAGTCAAAGCGATGCATAAAACGTTCACCATTTGGTAACTTTAATAACGCGCCTTCTCCGCGAAGTGCTTCAGTAATTAAAAATGAATTGGCTTTACTGTGAAACAAGCAAGTTGGGTGAAATTGATTAAATTCTAAATTGGCAACTCGACAGCCGCTTCGCCAAGCCATTGCGATACCGTCGCCACTTGAGATATCTGGATTACTGGTATATAAATAAACTTTACTGGCGCCACCTGTTGCAAGAACCACAAACTTTGAACTAAAGGACTCAACTTGTCCTGATTCTCTGTTTAATGCGTAAGCACCGTGACACTGATTGCTTTCGCCAATAATGCCCATAGTATGGGTTGTGACTAAATCTATGGCGTTATAGTTTTCAAAAATTTTAATGTTTTTATTATTAATAATGGTATTTGATAAGGTGGTTTGAACTTCTTTGCCTGTTGCATCTGCCGCGTGAATAATACGCCGATGGCTGTGTCCACCTTCTCTTGTGAGGTGATATGCTTCTTTCTTTGAGTCTGACTGCGAAGCAGGAGCATGAGTGCTAAAAGCCACGCCTTTGTCAATAAGCCATTGTATGACCTTTTTACTGTTTTCAACGGTGTATTGCACTGTTTTTTTGTTGCATAAGCCCGCACCGGCTTTAAGCGTATCTTCAACGTGAGATTCAATGCTGTCATCATCATCGAGAACCGCCGCAATTCCACCTTGGGCATAAAAAGTTGCCCCCTCGGATAGTTGCCCTTTACAGATTAAATGAATAGAAAAATGTTCGGCTAAATGCAGTGCACAAGTCAATCCTGCGGCTCCACTACCAATAATTAATACGTCGGTTTGATGTTTAATAGTCATTTAAATAAGTAATGTTCATAGATAATATTGCTTATTTTGCGTAATAATTAACAGAATTGCTACTGATTTAGCTTGAATCATTGATAATGGCTTTGAAAAGATCTGATATAATTCAATTAAGACTTGTTTTCTTGTTGTGTAATTTCAAGTCAGTTTGAAGTAAAAGTACTAATGACAAATATAATTTGAACTTAATGAAGTTTTTAGCTGTCAATTTACTTCTTATTTTCGTCAATAATAATAATTGAAATAATATTTAATGAATAAAAGCACAGATGCTGAGTTGGTAGAGCGAGTTCAGCGTGGCGATAAAAAGGCTTTTGATATTTTAGTAATAAAATATCAAAGTCGTATACTTTCGATCATTAGCCGCTTTATCAAAGATCATGCAGAAATTAATGATGTTGCACAAGATGCTTTTATTAAAGCATATCGTGCTTTGCCTAATTTTCGTGGGGAAAGTGCTTTTTATACTTGGATATATCGTATTGCTATTAATACAGCTAAAAACTATTTAACGGCAAAAGGGCGTAGACCTCCATCGTCGGATTTAGATTCTCAAGAAGCAGAAAGTTATGATGTGGGTATTGCATTAAGAGAAAATGCTTCACCAGAAAAGCTATTAATGCGAGATCAATTGCAAGATGCTATATTTAAAGCCATTGATGAATTACCTGAAGACTTAAAAGTCGCCATAACATTAAGAGAAATCGAAGGTTTGAGTTATGAAGAAATTTCAGACTCTATGGAATGTCCGGTAGGAACCGTGCGTTCAAGAATATTTAGGGCTCGCGAGGCTGTTGATGAAAAAGTAAAATCATTTTTTTAGCCTGGGAAATGACTTTCACTTTTTATAATAATGTTGGTTATCAACAAGTTAAAAGTAATTTAAAAACATTTAACAAATTATGAACTATTCGTTAAATGTTGTGTCATATAAGCACTGAAGTTCTATTCAGTTATTGTACAGCTCGTGTTAAATGTATGAATTTTAATCTGAAAATAGATGAATTGTTAAACATAAGAATTGTTCTAATTAAACGATTTTGGAGTTAAATTCAGTATGTCAAAAATAACAGCATCATTATCTGATCTAATTGATGAGCAATGTTCATCAGATGATCTTGAGATTTTGTTTAAAGAACCTGAGATGAAGGCGCATTATTATCGTTATCAGACGGTTAGTACTGTTCTTAAAGGGGAATATTCCGCGAATGCGAGTATTGATTTTTGCCAAAGCATTCATGATAAAATTGCCGATGAACCTGCCATTTTAGCAGCGCCTCGTCCATCAACGACTAAGCGTTATTTTAAAGCCGCAAAATTTAGTAGCGGATTTGCGATTGCGGCATCTGTTGCGGTAGCGACCTTTTTCTCTATACAAACTCTTCAAGTCAGTGGTGAGTTTCCTTCAAATCAAGAAAGTTTTGTTCAATCAGAGGACGTTTTATCTAACTCGTTAGCGGCAACTTCTGATGAGACAATTAATAATAACTTGCAACAAAACAATTTAGAACAAGATGAACTTGAGCTGTTTAATGATATTTTTATGCAGCAAGCCCGTCAATCTGAACTTGACTCTATTGCCCCTTTTGCAACACGTGTTGGTGGAAAATATGTAAAAACAATACGGTTTTCTGCTGAGCAATGGCAGAAGATACTAGAACAAAATAAAATTAAGCAACAGAAGCAAACTAAAAAATAGAATTTAGTAAAGTATTAATGAATTTTCCAAACCCTGCCCCCCTAAACAAGCAACAAAATAAAATAGTTAAGTCCGCGTTGTTTAGGTTTAATAGTTGCTTTGTATGAGTTGAATTTTTTATTGTATTACTCCATTTAACGTTTATCTAAATACTTGTTATAATTCCCTTCCTCCCTTTATTGATATAGTTAAGTCACATGTTGCATGAAACAGGCATTATCTCTGAAATAGTTGATGAATATGCGGTTGTGCTAACACGCAGTCAATTAGGTTGTTCTTCGTGTAAAGCTGTTACTCATTGTGGAAATGGTATTGTAGAACAATATCTTTCAGGCAAAGTTTTTTCGAGTAAAATCCTTAACCGTTTAGGTGCAAAAAAAGGTGAAAAAGTATTATTAGAAATACCTAAATCAAGCATCACTCAGGCTTCTATGATTGCTTATATGATTCCGTTGTTCTTTTTTGTTGTAACGAGTATCGTTGTTTCACAATATTCTATTTTAGTACAAGATCCTTTTTCAGAAAATGAAATCATTGCTATTTCGCTACTTGGTTTATTGGTTGGTTTTTCTGTTACATTTTTTTACAATCGTTATTTCATCAATAATGAATTATATGAAATCAACATGGTCTCAATTGTTACTGCTGATTTGTTAAATAATCAATCTATTGATATTCAAACGATTGATTCAAACGGCTAAACTTTAATCTATTTTATAAGGAATATTTCATGTTATTAAAACGAGGTGTTTTTGCTTGTTTTGTTATCTTATTGACTCAAATTGTTTTTGTTCAAAATGTCAGTGCTGTTCGATTACCTAATTTTGTTGATCTAGTTGAAAAGGCTCAGCCTAGTGTGGTTAGTATTTCAACGGTGATTAGCGTTCGTTCAAGAAATGCTTTTTCAAGACATTCTGGTTCAAGAAGAGGTCCAAGCGGTTCGGGGTTTATTATTTCGGCTGACGGCTATGTTGTTACTAATAATCATGTAATAGATGGCGTCGAAAAAGTGTTTGTTAGACTCCATAATGGTAAAGATTTACAAGCTAAAATAGTGGGTACTGATGCAGAAACTGATATTGCATTACTCAAAATAGAAGCTAATGAACTAATACCTTTTAAAATTGGAAATATTGAAAAAACTAAAGTTGGTTCATGGGTGTTAGCCATTGGTGCGCCTTTCGGTTTTGAACAAACAGTGACGGCGGGCATTGTTAGTGCAAAAGGGCGTAGTGTTGGAGAGCAATATATTCCTTATGTGCAAACGGATGTTGCCATTAACCCTGGAAATTCTGGAGGTCCATTAATTGATATGAGTGGGCGAGTGATAGGTGTTAATTCAAAAATATTAAGCACATCAGGAGGGTCGAATGGATTATCGTTTTCAATTCCCATTGATTTAGCGATGAATGTGGTTGAGCAAATTAAAACAGAAGGTAAAGTGAGTCGAGGTTATTTAGGGGTAAGTTACCAAGAAGTTAGTTTTGAAATGGCCGAGTCTTTTGGACTAGAACGTTCGCAAGGAGCGTTAATTAACATGGTTTCACCCGGTTCTCCAGCACAAAAAGCGGGATTGAAAAATGGCGATATCATTTTAAAAGTAGATAAAAAGCGTATTAAAAACTCGACCGAGCTACCGTTTATCATCGGCAGATATAGACCCAATGATAAAGCAAAACTATCAATTGTTAGGGATTCAAAAAAAATGACGCTTGATGTCGTTATTGGTAGTAAACATGGCGATGTTGCACCTGCATCGAGTTTTTCCGTTGATAAAGACGGAGTTGATTGGTTAGGAGCAAATTTTAAAGACATTCCAGCAAGTATAACCAGTAGAACAAATATTCGTCATGGTGTTATTGTTGATTCGATTGGGCAAGGTGCTTTCCAAGAAATGGGTCTTCAAAAAGGGGATATTATTCAATCTATCCACCTTAATACGATCCAAAATTTGAACGGTTTTAAGCGTATTATTAAAAAACTGCCTTCACAAGGTAATACTCCGGTATTAGTAATACGACCTGGGGCGGGATCTCAGTATATGATTTTAGAGTTATCTAACTAATCTTTTGTTTAATTTGTTAGTCATAACGCTTTCGGAAAGTTATGTGTATTTGTATAACTCGCGAATGATGGTTCAATTGAACCATCATTGAGCTAACTATAAGTTGCTTTTTTAGTCAAAAACTCCTACATTATCAGCTAGATAGAAAATAATTCAGTTTATAACTTTATTTTATTTATTCTGAACTCAGGTTATTTAAGAATTGTAGGAATTTTATTCAGATGGCTGCAAAGATTGTCTCAATAGCTCAAGCTAAAGGTGGTGTTGGAAAAAGCACTCTTTGTGCTAATTTGTCGGTGACTTTATCGCAATCGGCAAAGGTGCTGATGATAGACTGTGATCCTCCTCAGCACTCATTATCCGCATGGTACAACGTGAGAGATGAATTGTATGTAGATACGGGGTTGAATCTTTCATCGGCCTCAACAGCGGCACAACTAAGCAATATCATTGATAAAAACAAATCAAAATACGATTACATCTTAATTGATGGAGCGCCTCATGTTAATTCTTTAGTTCGAGCGATGTTATTGCATTCAAATTTGGTTTTAGTACCTTTAGCCCCATCGCCGGTAGAAATTTGGTCTTTTTCTTCTTTTGAAGAATTAATTCATCAAGCAGAAAAATATAATAAATGGCTTAAAACAAAAATAATTTGGAATCGGGTGAGAAAGCGAGTTAAGTCGTCTGATTCAGTGATTGAAACCGTGGGTAAAAATTCTAAATTAAGCGCGTTGAAAAATCAGATTACTTTTAGAGTTTCTTATGTTGATTCTTTTGCTGAAGGTTGCAGTGTTTATGAGTGGAATGATGCTGTGGCTAGTGCAGAAATTTGGTCACTGAGTTCCGCGGTTAAGCGTGTTTTAAATAAGGCGGAAGATATTAAAGTTTCTAAATCTTTAGCGGTGCAAAATTTTGTTAAAAAGGGTTGAGAATTAAAAATTAAGGTTCTGTTCTTCGTCGCTGCCAAGCAATAAAACCGCTAATGGCTAACAGAATTAAAACAATCCCAAATAGATCCGTTGCCAGTTTCCCTGCGAACGAAAATAGTCTTCCGCTGTGTAAGTCTTGAATGAATTTTAATTGAGTGATTTGAGTCTGTAAATAACGCTGTTGAAGTCGGCTTAAATGCGTCTTTTTTACTTGTGAAAATTGAGCTAAGTTTTTTTGCATTGCGTTTTCATTTTTGTACCAAGATAAGTCGTTTTGATTAAGTATCCATTGTTGTTTATTTGATGTTAGCGATAGCAGCATGTTTGAATTACTTTTTTTATTCGTTTTGAATACAGAAATTGCATTAATAGGAACTGGTAAGTTTGATGTTTGGTCAAATTTATCAACGAGAACAAATTGATTGGTATAAATAAACAATTCATTAATTGTAGCTAGATAATACAAGTTATCTAATAAAATAAGCCCGACGACTTCTTCTGCTGACTCAATTAAAGGTGATGTATTAAGATATATTTTTTCACCTATTTGGCAGATTGAAGATTTTTCTTTTTTTAAAATAAGGCATTTTGCTTCTTTGGGAGCTTTTATTCCGTATAACTTAATTAACCAGTTGGATTGTATATATTGTTTGTGTAGGCTTAAACCTTCAGAGTGATTTAAAAGTATACCTGTAACCGCTAAGTTGATTAAAAAAATTGCAGCAGTAAAACCTATTCGACGATGCCACTTTCTAAATAAACTTTTACGCCTTTTAGTATTTTGTTTTTTTATATAAGGACTCATTAATTTATTTTCTTTTATTAAAGCGATGAAAGTTTAGCTGTCACAAGTTGGTGAAGCATGAGTGCCACACGGGTGATTTTTTTCATTGCGCTTACTGACATCGTTGCACCCGTTATACCATCGATTGAGCTGTCAAGATGGCCTTTTTTATTTAAACCAATATTTTCAAACTGTTTTGTAAAAGCAGAGAAATGAATTTCGTAACCTCGGCTTTCTCTAAATTCAAGTACTCGTATGTTTTGTACTTGAGAATTCGAAATACTAATAGCAAAGGTTATGTTTCGCTCTTTACCTATCTCATCTAAAAACCAAATAGTTACAGGATGTTGAGAATGAGAATTGATTTTGTATTTAATGCGTAGCTTAGGATATTGATGGTTTAGAATAAGGGATATTTTTTCTTGGATCGTATTATTTAGCCAAAGTACTTTTTGATTAAAACGAGAATCTGATGTTGACTGACTTATCGTGATGAATTCATCTTTAGTCATATAAACTACAGATGAGGCTGACGGCATGTAAAAAAATAATAAAGAAAGCCCCCAAAGGAGGTAATCTTTATTGAATTTGTATTTTAAATTTAAAAGCTTGATAGCTTATTCCTTTATTTCATTGATGATTTTGAATGATGTTTTTATTATCGTTAGAATTGGTAACCAACACCAAGGTTGAAACCTTTACCATCATGAGCTCCAGAACGGTTTTCGAAATCAACCTTAAAAACAACATCTTCATGCGGCCAATAGTTTAAACCGACATTACTTTGTTCTTTTTCTGTTTCTAATGAATTACCTGCGTTATTATCCCACGCATTATAACGTGCAAATAGGCCAAAATTTTCATTTATTTTGTAGCTAGGCTCAATATAATAACCGGTTTGATGATCTCGTCCTACGGCTTCTGCGATAGAGGAATCAATCTTCCATGTGGCGTATAATGCTTTTAATCCAAAGTTATTATTGGTGTAGCTAATATGAGCACTAAATAAATTAGCATTGGCATCAAGCGAACCTTGAGTCACATCAGTTTGATGTTGGTATGATGCGGCTAATTCTAATCCTGGAATGGCGCTGTATTTTATTCTAGCGGTGTAGGCTAGACTATCAGCATTGGCTTTGGCTGCTTTTTGACGACCACTGCGTATTAAGAATGATTTATTGCCGCTAGTCGGCACGCTTAGTCCTGAATGAATGGCAAAATCTGCAGTAACACCTTTACTTAATTGTGTACTAATCGCCGCACCTGCCTCCCACCAAGTAGAAGGAATGATATTTTTTTCAACAGGATTTCTTTCAACGCCGTAAAAGCTCGGTGGCTCGTGGGTTTCATTGGTGATACCTACTGGTACAAGGAATACACCGCTTTTTAGCAGTGTTATGTCGGTTAAATCAATTTCAACATAAGCTTGCTCAAGTTCAACTTCGCCAGGTTGAGCACTGCCAGATAAAGCGTGTTCTAATTCAAATTCTGATACAAAACGAATTGTGTCTGAAAATTCGTGGCTTATAAATAAAACAAATCGGTGAAAATCAATACTTTGATCTTCTTCAATGTTGTTATAGTGAAGTTCGCCATAACCGCCTATTTTAGTTTTGTTGTTTGAGCTTTTATCTAAAACTTGTTCAATAGCGGTGATACTACTTTCTATTTTTTCATCATTACGTACCGCTTTTTTTTCAGTTTTTTTAGTTTGATTTTGTAATTCTTGAATTTGTTTTTGTTGTTTCTGAATGAGATCAAGTAGTTCGTTGTTACTTGGTTCTGCAGAGAAGGCTGCTGAAGACATTAATAATCCTGATAAGGCAATGCCTGTTTTTAAAGTGTTCATATTTTCCTCAAAAGTGTCGGTTTTTTCAATCTGAGCGAACTATAGTACAAAATAAATCTTAATGCAAATGATTCGCATTAAGAAGTGGTTGATATGATTTATTTCATCACTTTAAGCCCCAAGGTAGCAGAGGAGAGTTGAGATTGAAGCCTAATGATTAATTTGTGAAATAGAGCTCATTAGAGAGATTACTAGTATCTATATACTTGATTGTTATTGAAATTGTTTCTATTTCTGCATATTGGGTGGTTATGCTTGTAGACTTTTCATAAAGCAATGTCATGGATACTTACAATGAATAAAAAAGCACTGATTGTTGATGATTCAAGGTTGGCCTGTAAAGTAATGTCTAAAATGTTAGATACTTTTGAAATACAAAGTGATGAAGTCTACTCCGCTGAAGAGGCATTAGATTATTTAAAACATCAGCAGCCCGATGTGATTTTTCTTGACCATACGATGCAAGGCATGGATGGTTTAACGATGATACGCAAGATAAAAGCAAATAAGCAAACCGCTTCGATCCCTGTGATGATGCACACCGCTAAAGAAGGTGAAAGCTACAAAAAACAAGCCATATCTTTTGGGGCCTCAGCAGTACTGCCTAAAGGCTTTGATAAAGCTCAATTATTGAAAGTATTGGACAAATTTAAGCTATTAAGTCATGTCAATCATATTGAAATGATTAAACCTCAGTCTAGTGCTTTAGATAAAAAAATTGAAATTAATACTAATGAACTTCCAAAAGGGCAGTCCGCCCGGCAGCGCTTTTGGCAACGACTTATACATCCTTATTTTGAACGTCAAAAAGAGCAGTTACTGCAAGAGCTTGATTATAAACTTAATCTTCAAACACGTAAGTTAACTAGAGAAATGCATTTAACGCTAGAACATTTTGAGCATGCATTAGTGCTGAGAATGGAATCTCATTCAGAATATGTTTCGTCCACAGAAGGTCTTGCGAGGCGATCTAATCAAAAATGGTTTATCGGTTTATCGGTTTATCGGTGTTCATTTTATTAATTCAAATGTTTATTTTTATAAATCTACATCAACTTAACTCTCAGCATAATGATTTAATTACTGAGATTCAACAGAAATTACCAACTAAAAAATCTATCAATGATTATTTAGGCAAGATAGAAAGTGAGCTTAATGATTTAACAAAATCGACTGATAGGACTATTGAGAAAACCATTTTATCAAAAGTAAAACCAAGTTTAGTTGACGAATATAATACAATTGTATCAACCTTAACCTTGGTCGAACAATCAAATCAAACTTATAGGGCGACAACATTAAAAGGTTACCATTTTTTAATTGATTCTGAAAAAAATATTTTATCTAACTCAGGAGAGCATTTTTATTTAAGCGAAAACTGTGAAGGTGATGTTTTTACAAAATCTTCAGCAGCCAGTTTGCTAAAAGATCAATACCATAATATTTGGTATGTAGATAAAAAGGCAGATGATTTTTTGTTAAATATACATTCTAAAAAAGATACTAGTGGACAATGTTTGGCATTAGCTGGGGATGCGATATCTGTTAGACAACTCTTAAAAAATAACAGCTTTGAGACTGGATTAAATGATATTCAAACAACTATGATTAAATTTAATTGATAAAGTCGACTACGTTTTATAACTCTACGGGATCAATTTCTTACTTTATCAAGCGCATTTGTTTTTACAGATTGCATCTGTACCATCGTCGGTAAATTGAATTTCACAACAGGCTAATAATTTTTTCTTTAAAAGGACTCGCCAACGTCTTAATCTAGGTTTTACTGAGGTAATTATCTATAATTTTATTTTTTTAATTGCTTCATGACAAAACGGGCAGGATGTACTGCATTCGATAGTTGATGAGTTAAAGGTGATATTTTATTGGTGAGTAAACTGGTTAAATGCTGGCTTGCTAATAGTGAATATAATAACCCGTGCGAGCCATAAGCGGTGTTTAGCCACAAACCTTTTAAATTGTATTCACTAATTTTTTCTCGCAATAATCTTGTTTGTGTATATTGAGTAAATTCTTTAAGTAATTTTTCTTTGTTAATTGCAGCGCCAACAATTGGAAATCGATCGTCTGAATGTAGTCTATAACCGACAGTTCCTTGTAAAGGTATTGAATTAATTTTATTCTGAGACCAATAAGGTAATGAAAGTTTTTTTAGTAGAGTTGACGATTGTTGAAGAATTGTATTTTGGCTTTGTTGGTTTAGTTGTTTCCCTTTAAATCCATAGTCTACAAAATTATCGGCTTCTAAACTCTCAGTATTAAATGCTTCAAAAGTACTACCCAAGTGTAATTGATTATTTTCTAATGGAACAATATAACTTTTTTCATAAAGTGTGTGATCTATTTTATGCGATAGCTCTTTAGCATTAACAAAACAACTTTGGCCTCTAGTGGTATTAGTATGATCAAGGTTAAATGTTTTTAATAAAGGGCTCTTTGCTCCGCCACAATAAATAATATCTGAATAGAAATGTTGTTTTTCATTGGTGGTAATAAGCCAGCCATTTTTTTCGCTATCAAGTTTATTTATAGGATGATTATTTTTAACGGATAATTGCTTTTGTGATACGAGATCAAGAAGTAGTTGGCAATATTTTGGAATATCAATTGCCGCAGAGTGAGGGAAATATACGGATTCATTACTTTTGCTAAAAGACGTATTCTCAATGAGCCAATCAGAAAGCCCAAGGGTTTGACTGAGTTGTAATATTTTATCTTTTGTTTGAATATTTTCTAGAATACGTTCAACACCCTGAGACAATATAATTTTATTTTTTTGTTGCTGAGTTAATTGAGATAAAAAATTAACTAGAGTAAGATAACTTTGCCAACTAAATTGGCTAGCAAGATTAAGATCGGATGTTAATTGAGGATGAAATATTCCTGCAGCCGCTCCAGAACCTCCTTGTGCTATTTTTTCGTTTACATCATATATAGTACAATGAAATCCTTTTTTAGCTAAAGAGTAAGCGGTTGTACACCCCGCAAGTCCAGCACCGATTATAGCGACTTTAGGATGGTTGTTTTTATTGCCGCTAATATTTTTAGAAATATTAAACCACGGCTTTTCATATTTTATATTAATGAATTTATTTTTCACTCTGTTAATTTGAATCAATTTTGCCGTTAACATCTCCCGCTTTTTTGCAAAGCCTTTTGATTTAACAATTTTAAAGCCGGCTTCTTGTAGCGGTTTTTTTACTGAACCGGCTACGCTATAAGTTGCTAATGATGTACCTACTTTAGATAGCTTTGCTATTTTAATCGCATTTTCTTCACCCCACATTTGAGGATTTTTGCATGGAGAAAAACCATCTAAGTACCAATAATCAATTTTAATTTTATTGTTTTGTGATTCTGATTCTGCCACAAGATTATCTAATGCATCATTTACCGGCATGAGCATTAATGTGAGAGTGACGTTCCATTGCTTAAAATGAATTTGATGTTTTCCATATATTAAAGAAGGGTAATGCTTTATTAATTGATTTGAAAAAACTGAAAGTTCAGGCCAAAGTTTTGCAACTTTTTTGAAGTCATCTAAATGAAAAGGACGTTTTTCAAATGCGATGTAGTGTAGATGATGAGGTTGAACTTGTGATTTTGATTCAGATTCTGCCCTAGACCCTGACTCAGAAGCGGAAGAGTGAATAGATAACTGAGCAGCCCAATGTTTCAGTGTGTTTAAAAAATTTAATCCACTACCAAAACCTAATTCAGCGATGTAATAGTTTGTTTGCTTTTTACTTTTCCAATGATGATTTAGCTGATTGCCGTTGATAAAAACATGTTCGGATTCTTCTATTGCCCCATGAATTGAAAAATAGACATCATTAAATTCTAAACTAAAAGGTAGTTTATCTTGCCATTCAATTTCTGCTGGCTTAACGGATAAGAATTTATCAATTTGCGCGCTTGTCATTACAAGGTAATCACTAGAAGGTGATTAAATTAAAAGCTAATCTAACCATTATAATAATCAATTTTTAACAAGATTCAAAAACTCAGCGCGGGTTGCTGGTTTTTGTCTAAATGCACCTAACATGATAGAAGTGATCATTGATGAATTTTGTTTTTCTACACCACGCATCATCATACACATATGCTTGGCTTCAATCACAACACCAACGCCAGACGCATTGGTTACTTCCATAATGGCTTCTGCAATTTGTTTGGTCATGTTTTCTTGAATTTGCAAGCGCCTAGCAAACATATCGACAATACGAGCTATTTTCGAAAGACCAATCACTTTGCCTGTTGGTAAGTAGGCAACATGGCATTTACCAATAAAAGGCAAAAGGTGATGTTCACATAATGAGTACAATTCAATGTCTTTCACAATGACCATTTCGTCATTATCTGACTCGAAAATCGCATTATTAACGACTTCATCAAGAGATTGCTCGTATCCACGGGTTAAAAACTTCATCGCTTTAGCCGCGCGCTGAGGTGTATCTATTAATCCATCACGATTAGTATCTTCACCCAATTCTTTCAAAATTTCAGAATAGTGTTTAGCGAGTTTATCGTTCATTGTGATAGCCTTTTTAGCAAACTTATTTTATATTGTCGCTATTGTAGATTAATCGCTCTAGAGTGCCAAGTTGTTGTTTATTCTAAGACGTTGTTGTTAACCTCTGCTGTCTTTTGTTTTTTGGAATATGAGTTAATGAAAAATTATCGTATCGTAGTTGATGAAAATATGCCTGGTATTACTAAACTCTTTGCTGGATTTGATATTGTTTCAGCGGATGGTCGAACTATCGATCCGTTAATGGTTCAACAGGCAGATGCCATCTTTTGTCGTTCTGTGACGGCAATTAATAAAAAGCTGTTAGAGTCTTCAAAGATAAAATTTGTGGGGACTGCGACAATTGGAATTGATCATTTAGACATTCATTGGTTGAAAGAGAATCATATTGGTTGGAGTAATGCGGCGGGCTGCAATGCTGCTGCTGTTGCGCAATATGTGTTAAGCGCTATTGCTTTTTGGTGTTTGAAAAAAAATAGAACAATGCAAGGTTTAAAAGTGGGTATTGTTGGGGCTGGTTTTGTTGGTACAGAATTGGCTCGATGTTTAGATGTTTTAGGAATATCGTATTTACTGTGTGATCCACCTTTACAATTAAAAAATGACCCTCGAAGGATGAGCGCCTTAGACAAAATTTTAGCTTGTGATGTGGTTAGTTTGCATGTGCCTTTGACAAAAGAGGGCGATTATCCAACTTATCATATGCTCAATGAAAAAACGTTAAAACAACTAACGGATCAGCAATTATTAATTAACACCGCACGAGGAGCTGTGATCAATAACAAAGAATTAGAAACATATTTTCAGCGACCAAATTCAGCAGATATTGTTTTAGATGTTTATGAAAATGAACCTAATCCATCAATTTATTTAATTGAACAATGTTTATTAGCGACTCCTCATATCGCCGGGCATACTTTAGAAGGTAAATTGAGGGGGACATGGGCTGTTTATAAGGCTTTTTGTGATTTTTTTAATGTTGATGTACAACATACTGAAAGAGAACTTTATCCTCCTTTAAATCGGATTAGATTTAAAAGCGATATTCTAGAAAAACAGTTAATTGAAATCTATGATATAGCTTCTGATTCGACATTATTAAAACAAAAAAACGATGAGTTAATAGCCGTTAAGTTTGATCGGTTACGTAAAAATGCGACACAACTGCCTAGTGGGATAGTTCGCCGAGATTATTCTGGTTGGTGCTATGAAGGAAAATATCAATTAAAACTTTAATTCACCACCTGAACACAGTTTCGGCCTCTTTCTTTGGCAATATAAACGCCTTCATCCGCTTTGCTAATGAGATAATTTTGAGCCGCTTCAAATGTTATAGGTTGTTCATTGACCGGTTGCCAAGTGCTAACTCCAATTGAAACGCTGATTGAAAAGAATTCATCGTGATCATCTTTTAAGGCTATTTGACTTATTTTTAACCTAATTCGTTCTGCAATTTCTATTGCGTGAGATTGGTTAGTATCGGGTAACATGATGGTAAATTCTTCACCACCAAAACGAGCTAGAACATCAGACTGTCTGAGTAATGGCATAATACAATTGGCAACAGCCTGCAAAGCTCTATCTCCTGTTAGGTGTCCGTGCGTATCATTAACTTGCTTAAAATGATCTAAATCTAAAAACAAACATGAAATGGGGTGTTGAGATCGTGTTGCTCTGGCAATTTCACGGTTGAGTGATTGAATAAAGTATCGTCGATTTTTTGTACGAGTTAATAAATCGACAAGGCTTAATAATTTAAATTGTTCTTGGGTGATAGAATTTTGAATGCATATGCCAATAATAGATCCTAAATGTTGTAAAAAACTGGTAGCAAGATCTGGGGTAAAACGATCTTTATTATGACTGCCTAAATGCAAGCTTCCAATCAATTTTTTTTCTCTAACCAAAGGTAACATGGCAAGGCTGTAGATTTTTTTTGAACTAAATTTAAATAATTGAGCTATTAGTTTTGGATCTTGACTTAAAGTGACATCCAAATTATTGTGATATAGTTGCTTTAAAATGACAGAATCATTGTTAAAGCTTAAATTTTCAAATTCAAGATCACCGTAAATATCTTTTATTAGTTGCTGGGTTTCTTCATTATGATCAACGAGATGTAGTTCAACCAGTTCGAGTTCCAATTTACTCGACAATTCGTTTAACAAACGAGTAAATAAAGTTGATATGGATGTTGATTGTAAAAAGTATAATTCAAGATTATAAAATTTTTCTTGCGTGATCTGATTGTGTTTTGCTTTTTTGATTAAATCATTGAGGGTGGCGCTTAGCGACTGATTATGTTCTTCCTGCTCAGAATTTGAAAGGTGATTGAAACTTTTGGGGTTTAGCAAACTATTCATAGAAGAAGTTTAGACTACTTTCTTTTATTAAGTATGTGACTTAGAGCAAATAATGAGCTTTTTTTGATAATACTGAATTAATACTGATATTGATCATCACAAGCTCTATACTGAAAGTGTAACTAAAATAAAATTGTACAATGCAAGCTGTAATATGAACCATAAACAAATAAGGTTATCGCGTGACAAAAAACTTAACAGATGATGTTAAATGGTCATCAGAACAGCAAATCCGAAGCACTGATGAAAGAAGATCAGGGATTGAACGACGTCAGTATAAAGGACCTAGTATTACAGTGCCTGACATGCGTGCGGGACACAATAGGCGCACGGGTGACGAACGACGTGATAAGTTACGATTAACGATTACAGGCCGTGCTATTGATGTATAGTTTTTAGCATTAGTCATAACTATAATGAACTAATCTTTCTAACTACTTGCATAACTGGTGGTTGTTCTGCTAGTATTAAGTCTGTTAAGGTTAGTCATTCATTGAATGCCAAATCTCAAAGAAATTAAAGCGAATGACATTTTTGCTTTAATGACTTTAATCCAGGTCGCTTTCTCCACAAGAAACCTTAAACCTCTGGATTGGCTCCTTTTGGTTTTTACCACTGCCGATTATTTAATCGCAGGGGTGTGATGAATATTTTGAGTGAATCGCTATCGAAGTGATTGATTAATTATTATTCATTAAATAACCGGCAGTGGGTTTGACTAACCTTAACAAATCAACTCTTTATTAAATATTAAAACCACGTCCTTAGGACGTGGAGCAGGTTCGAGGCTATAGCCTTAAGAACTGAAGACTCTGCTCATGTAGTCTAAGTAATTGTCGCCACGACATTTA
>Ga0256845_1000285_pt1 | contig 48398 bp, 36 predicted proteins | sample RiftiametaG_FD_189101 | JGI IMG/M metagenome (GOLD analysis project Ga0256845, IMG submission 189101) | Tube worm associated microbial communities from hydrothermal vent at the East Pacific Rise, Pacific Ocean - Riftia | ecosystem: Host-associated > Annelida > Integument > Unclassified ...
ATGAATTTGTATAACTAATTTAGCTTTTCAAGTATATGTATAGCTATTTTAGTGTTATAAATATATGGTGTATAGTTATTTTAGTCTTTTGTTAAATAATTGTATAGTTAATTCAGGACGTTACAGATATTACCTGAATGAAGACAATACACCAGCGTCATCTTTTACTCAAAATTCATTTAACAACAGAAAAGGAAATTATGTTAATGGAAAAATAGGTGCAGATTTTTACCCCACAGATAACTCTACATTTGGAGTGGCATATAAATTGACAACATCCCCAACTGAGAGAAATACAGCTAATACTTCTTTGGTTTCAGATGTTAATGGTAATTTATTACAAAGGATAGTTGCTGACAATTTTAGTGAATCAACTTTTCAAAACAATTTGGCCAATATGTATTTCAACCAAACCTTAGATACTTTAGGTAGTAAAATTTCAATTGATGCAGATTATGTTCAATATAAATCGAGTAATGACCAAAGATTTTTGAACTATCAATATGATGTAAATGATGTATTACTCTATAAAGGACAAATTAATGGAGAGATTCCTTCAGAAATTAATATTTATGCGATAAAATCAGATTATAAAAAGAATTTCAAAGGTGAGTCAATAGTTGAGGTTGGTTTAAAAACAGTGCTTACTAAAACAGATAATGAATCAATCTACACGAATACAATTGGAGGTGTAACAACTCCTGATTATAGCTTAAGTAACAGGTTTTTATATGATGAATGGATAAATGCAGCATATGTTAATTATAATAATACGTTGGGTAAAGTTAGTTTACAAATAGGACTGAGAGGTGAAGTAACACAAATGAAAGGTAATCAAAAGGGTAATGTTGCCAATCCTGATTCAAGTTTTACTCGAAATTATGGCGCTTTGTTTCCAACATTATACGTTTCTATAGAACTTGATTCAGCAGGCTTACATGAGCTTAATTTTTCTTATGGTAAACGAATCAATCGCCCTTATTTCCAAGATTTAAATCCATTTATTAGTCCATTAGACCAATTTACATTTTATACAGGAAATCCAAACTTGTTGCCTACGTTTTCACACAATTTATCTCTAAGTCATTCATATAAAAATATGTTGAATACGTCAATTTCGTATTCTTTAATATCAAATGGTATACAAGAAACACTCGAAATTCAAGATGGGATTTATTTTAGTCGACCTGGAAACATAGCTTCTAGTCAATTCTTATCATTGTCTGTTGATGGTACATTTAAAATTACATCTTGGTACAGTATAAATACTTATGCTGAAGCTGCTTTGGTGAGGTTTAAAAGTAAATTATATACAGAAGAATTAGATGCTAAAGGATTGAATATTTACTTTTCTGCAACCAACAGTTTTCGACTCGGAAAAGAATGGAAATTGGACATAAGTGGTAGAATAATGAATGATCAGGTTTCTTCACAACTTCTAATTAAGGGGTATGCAATGCTTAATTGTGGAATTCAAAGAAATCTTTTTGATGGTAAAGGGAGTATCAAAATTTCTGCAAATGACTTATTTTATAGTCGTAAAGGTGATGGTATTATTAATAATTTAAATTTAACAAACGCAGATTGGAATAGTAAATTTGACTCTAGAAATGTTAGAGTTGCATTTTCTTTAAGATTTGGGAAGTCGACATCAAAGAAAAAGAAATACAATAGCTCTGGTTCAGACAGTGAACAAAATAGAGTGAGAGGATAGGATAATTTATTTAAGCCTTCCTTTATAAAGTTCATATCCATTAAAAAAATAGTAATAATTGAATTATGAATATTAAGAAAACAATAATTAAAGTTCTGATTTGTGTTTTGCCTTTAATGCTTTCATTTAACATGAATGGGCAGGAATTAAAGCGAAGAGCGTCATTGGGAATAACAATGATTCCCGTGAATGATTCAATCGCGATAGCAAACAATATTGAAAAAGGAAAAGGGATTTATATTTTAAAAGTACTGCCAAATTGCACTGCAAGTGCATTAGGGATGCAAGTTGGTGACATACTTATAAAGATAAATGGAAAAGAAGTAAACTCAATTAGAATGTTAATTTCAGAAGTAAGGAATTTGCTAACGGGTGATAAAATAAGTATGACCTATTATCAAGGGGGAAAGCTAAATACTAAACAAACAAAAGCAATCGCACGTCCACTTGAAAAATTTGAACAAGCAGCTATTTATTATGATCAAGTGAGTTATAAAGGGAGTCAGTTACGATCAATACTCTATGTACCAAAAGGTATTGAGAATCCACCAGTAGTTTATTTTTTGCAAGGATATACATGTCAAAGTACAGAGTTTTCAAGCGCTCCTGAGTTTACAATTAAAAAATTAATTAATGATTGGGTGTTAGCCGGATTTGCTGTTTATAGAGTTGAAAAAGCAGGAGTGGGTGACAGTAAATGTGATAAGGGATGCATGGAACTTAATTTTAATGAGGAAGTTGAAGGGTTTAGGCAAGGCTATTTAAATTTACAAAAAAATTCACTGATTGATAATGAAAATATCTTTTTATTTGGACATTCTATGGGCGGAATTGTGGCGCCAATTTTAGCAAAAGAATTTAAGCCTAAAGGTGTTATTACTTATGGGATAATAATAAATACTTGGTTTGAATATATGCAAGACTTGACAAGGGTACAAGGCGAGTTATATAACCGTCCTTATGCTGAAATTGAAAGAGACTTAAGGAGGTCTATACCTTTTTGGTATGAATTGTTGACCACAAATAAAACTAATTTAGAAATTCTAGAAAATGAATCTATTAGAAAAACATTAACTCTAGAAGGGATATTAGAAGACTTTAAGAGTGGATATTATATGAATAGACATTATACTTATTGGCAAACGCTTAATAAAATTAGTTTAGTGGATACATGGTTGGAAGTTGAAAGTAATGTGCTTGCAATTTATGGTGAATATGATATTCAAGCGTTAAATGCAGACCATATAAAAACAATAGCAGCAATTATTAATTCTAAATATCCAGGGAATGGATCCTTTCAAGTTATATCAAAAGCCGATCATGGGTTTGTTCGTTTTGAATCAATGGAGGAAAATATAGAATCTCAAAATTCAGGACAATATGGTAATCGGTTAAGAGATGGTTATCATAGAGGTATAGCTAAGTCAACTGTGAAATGGATAAATGAATTGGTTAAATAATTGATAAATTCGGTTAGAATTATTTTGCTAGAGTATCCTGTTTTTCAATTTTTTGAATTAAAAATTCTGGTAAAATAAGGATTAAAATAGCTTTATAAATTTGTATTCTTAGGAATACAAAAAAACAATAAGTTATAGATGATTCACAATATTTTAAGTTTATTCTTTTACTGTCGTGTCTTGATACTGAATATCTAAATTAAAAAAGTAGAAACAAAAAAAAGGCTTTCATTTCTGAAAGCCTTTTTAAGTGGTGATGGACGGGTTTGAACCGCCGACACATGGATTTTCAGTCCATTGCTCTACCAACTGAGCTACATCACCTATCGTGTTTGTGGGTGCAAAGATATACATGATTTTGTAGTTAGCAAATAAAAAATCACTTTTTTTGCAAAAAATATATTTATTCTATGCAAATTTGAATTATGAATTTGATTATTGACCAAGGAAATACATTGTTTAAAGTGGCGTTGTTTGATGAAAATGAGCTGATTAGTAAATCTAGATTTACCTATTCTGATGTGAATCTGTTTTACATTTGGTTAGAAGAAAAAAATGAAAAAAATTTAAATATTATTGTAAGTTCGGTCGTAAATCAATCTATTGACCTGTCAAACTTATCTATAAATAGAGTTGTTTATTTAAATCAGCTGACTAAATTGCCAATTGTTAATGGTTATTTAACGCCTGAAACACTTGGAAATGATAGGTTGGCAAATGCTGTTGCCGCTAATACTATAAATCCAAATCAAAATTCATTGGTAATTGATTTAGGTACCTGTATTAAGTATGACTTAATTAATTCATCCGGAACATATCTAGGAGGAAATATCTCTTTAGGATTAGAGATGAGGTATAAAGCATTGAACCATTTTACAGATCAACTTCCTGTTTTGAAGCCAAGTCAATTTGAAAATACATATGGTGTAGACACAGAATCAAGCATTAAATGTGGCGTTCAATTAGCAATTGAGAACGAAATTAATGGTTTTATTGATAGATATAGTCAGGAATTTAAGCCGTTAACAATTTTTATGACAGGAGGAGACCTAAAATACTTTGATAAATCCTTTAAAAATCACATCTTTGCAAATTCAAATTTAACTTTAATTGGGTTAAATGAAATTTTAAGACATAATGCATAAATTTATAGTAGTTAGTTTAGTTATTGTTGTTGGCTTGTTTTCAAATAATGCAAACGCACAAAAAGGAACATCTTCTCCGTATAGTGTTTATGGTTTAGGTGAATTGAATAATGGACAATATGCTTATTTCATGAGTATGGGTAATGCATTAACTGCTAATACAGATTCAACAGTTGTGAATCAAAATAATCCAGCTTCTTATTCTTATATTAGTCGGTTTAGACCTTTGTTTCAAATTGGTGTAAATGGTAAATTTTCAACATTTGTTGAAGATGGACAAAATCCTTCAAAAAAAAATCAATTTGGGTTTAATCAATTTCAGTTGGGGTTACCGATAGCCAAAAGATGGGGTGGGGCAATTGGATTGACTCCTTTATCCTCAACAGGATATAGTATAGTAAATCAAAACATTGAGGATGGCGATACGCTTTCGCAAAACATTAGTGAAGGAGCAGGAACAGTTAGTAAGTTTCATTTAGGTGCATCATATAAATATAAATTTAAAAACAGATCCTCTATTGCAGGTGGAGTAAATTTCAATTACATTTTTGGATCTACAAATAAAATTGAATCTTTTGAGTATACTAATTTTAGCGACTTTTCATTACATTCAAGAGTGGAACATGAAACAAGAATTAATTCTTTTGCATATGACTTAGGATTGATTTATGAAAAACATTTAGATTATAGCTCGTTTTCTATAGGTGTAAAGTATTCTCCAGCTGTTAATTTAAAAGCATATCAAGATTTATTAGCCTTTTCTTATTCTACAAGTTATTATAATAATTATTCGTATCCAGGATCTGTTATTGATACTGCCGAGATAGTAACAGACAATGAGGGTGTAATTAGAATGCCTGAATCCTACAATGTTGGTGTTGAATATAGATTGAATGGTAAAGGAAAAGAATACCTATTAAAATTTAGCGCAGATGTTAAGCATCAAAAATGGTCTGATTATTATGAAGAATTTGGTGCTGTTAAGACTGAAAATGTTTTTAAAAATAGAACTTCTACCTCATTTGGTATACAATATTCGCCACATGTTGGAAGAAATGCTAATAACAATTTAGTTAGCTATGTAGGTAGAATACACTACAGAATAGGTTTTGACTACACTTTAAGTCAACTTTTAGTTAATAGTACCCAACTTAATGATTATGGCATGAGTTTTGGATTAGGATTACCGATTACCACTGGTAACTCAAATACAAATATTAACTTAGGTGCAAAATACGGAAGTCTTGGTACAACGGAATCAGGTTTAATTAAAGAAAAGTATTTAGGAGTATTTGTTGGGGTGACGATTAGCCCAGGGATATACGATAGATGGTTTTTGAAAAGGAAATATGATTAAAACAAACAAACAAAATAAAATGAAAAATTTACTATTATTAATAACATTAACAATTTCAATATTTAGTTTTTCGCAAACTAACGGAGACGATTGTAAAAAATACACAGGTTTAACTGGCCTTTATGCTGGACAAAAAGCGTGGCGTGATGCAGCTGATTTTTTCGTTAAATCATATGTGTCTTGTGGTCTTGAAGGATTAAAAAAATCTGATTGGAACAATGCTAAAATTATCTATAAAAACTTAATTAAAACTGAGAAAGATGCGACTAGAAAAATTGAATTAAAAGATTCTTTATTGTGGGTGTATGAAAAAGGAGACACATATGGAGTTGATCCAAAATGGAAAGCTGATTATGCCACAGAATTAGTTAAGAAAAAATCTGGTAAAACTGAGTTGTGTGATGAGTTATATACAAATAGTATTCATACTTTAAAAGCTAAAGCAACTACATCTCATGTTAAATATTATTATACTTATTTAGTGAGAAAATTTATTAAGTTCCAAAAATCTAAAGAAATAGATAAAATGGAAGATGCTAGAACTTTCGCAATTGAAGAATACTTGATATTATCTGATTATGTTAGTGAAAATGTGAAAAAATATACTGTTGCGGCAAGCGAAAAAAAGATAGGATATTGGAAAGGTGTTCAAGTATTATTGGATCAATATTTTGTAAAATTAGCAAAAGATTGTAATATTTTAACTGAAGTACTTGGTCAAAAATTAGCTGCTTTACCAACTGTTAAAGAGGATAAGATTGAAAAAGTAAAAGGTTATTTAGCAATATTAGATAAAAGAGATTGTGGTAAATCTGATTTATACGGTCAATTAGCAGATACTTTAATTATATTAGAACCAACGGCAGCTGCTTTTTATGCTCAAGGAACTTACTTTTACAATAAGAAAGAGTACAGTAAGGCAAAAGGGTATTATACAAATGCAATGGAAATGGAAGCTGATGGTGAAAACAAGGATAAATACATATTAGGTTTAGCAAATTCGCAATATGCGTCTAGAAGTTATAAAGCTGCTTTTAAAACAGCTAAAACAGTTGGTGGTGAATATAGAGCGGATGCAATGAAGATTTGTGCGAGTTCAATTGCTGCAACAGCTAATAGTTGTGGAGATACCTCTTTTGATAGAAAAGCAAATTATTGGTTAGCAAATGACTATATGAGAAAAGCATCTTCAGGATCTACAAAATACTTAGCTAATGCACCAAATGATGATGAGATTTTTGACGCTGGAAAATCTAAAGGAGCTAGACAATCTTTACCATGTTGGGGAGAGAGTACAACAATTAGATAAGATTGAGGTTTCTTAAAAAATATAAAATGATTAACATTCCTACTACTTTTGTGGTGGGAATGTTTGTTTTATTAATGTTTGGTTTAAGCTCGTGCGAAAATGACTTAGATCATGTGAAAAGAATAACAGCTACAGATCAAACGCCTGATCAAATCACGAATGATCTACATACTTTTTATTCAGATTCTGGCATAGTACAATATGAAATTATAGCATCAAGAATGGAGGGGTATCAGGCACCTAATCAAAGAACTTATTTTAAGAATGGTTTTGAGGTAAATTACTTCAATAACTCAGGTGAAATAATTTCTAAATTAACTGCTGATTATTGTGAGATTATTGAAAAAGATAATTTAATTGTTTGTAAAAATAATGTTACCTTCACAAACTATGAAAAACAGCAGACTTTAAAAACAGAAGAGCTATTTTGGGATCAAAAATATAAGAAAGTAAGGACGACTAAAAACTTTTTTATAGACTCACCAACAACTGAAGCAAAAGGTATTGGATTGGAAGCTGATGAGACTTTTAGTACTTACTCAATGCATAATTTTTCACTAATTTATAAAGATACAACAGATGGACTTATTAAAAATGAATAAAATATTTGAAAAATTTTGGTGGTCAATGGCAATCATTATTTTTATAGCGTTAATTTACTTCACTATTGTGGATGGGTTCGCTAAATGGAGTTTTTATTTTGTGATTCCTGTATTGTGTGTTGGAATGGCTATGATGCGTAGGTTTATGATTAAGAGGCTAGAAACCAATCAAAAGTCGGCTAAACGTAAGAAATAGGGTTTAATCGTTTATTAGTTATTTCTTTACGTAATTTTTTGTACATTTAAAGTTCAAAACCAATTATCATGAAAAAACTAGTACTAATGTCTGCCATATTATTTATGGCGATATCATCCATTGCTCAAGAAAAGTATTCTCGTGTAAAAATTTATGCTACAAATGCTCAATTAGCTCAAATTGCCGAATTAGGTATTGAGGTAGATCATGGTCAACGCAAAAAAAATGTTTGGTTGTCTACCGATATCTCAGCGTCTCAAATTGAAATTTTAGAACAAAATGGATTTGATTATGAAATAGAAATTGATAATGTAAGGGATTTTTATTTAGAAAGAAATCTAGACCCTGAAACTCAAAAAGAAGAAAGAGATAATTGTGGAGGAACGCAAACTGGTTCGACTGCTTTTGATCCTGTGACGCCTTCTAATTTTAATTTGGGAACAATGGCTGGGTTTTATACGTATCAAGAATTTTTAGATGAATTGGATGAAATGGCTACGTTATATCCAAATCTAATAACTGATAAAGCTCCTATTTCTACATTTACTACGCATGAAGGTCGTCCTATCCATTGGGTAAGAATATCTGATAATCCAAATGTTGATGAAAATGAAAATGAAGTAATGTATTCTGCTGTTCATCATGCGCGTGAACCTGTTTCATTAACTCAAACAATTTTTTACATGTGGTATTTATTAGAGAATTACGGAACTGATTCTGAAGTTACTTATTTATTAGATCATACAGAGTTATATTTTGTACCAATGATAAATCCTGATGGATACGTACATAATGAAGTGAATTCTCCAGGCGGAGGTGGTATGCATAGAAAGAATAAAAGAAATGTTGGTTCATCTAATCCGGGTGTAGATTTAAATAGAAATTATAGCTATCATTGGAATGAAACTGGAACAACACAAGATGTAAATGGTGATACTTATGCTGGAACAAGTGATTTTTCTGAGCCAGAAACGCAAGCTATTAAATGGTTTTGTGAGAATCATGAATTTGAATTTGCACATAATGCACATTCTTATGGTAATTTATTATTATTTCCCTTAGGCTGGGAAACTGCTCCTATTGCTGCTGATCATAATTACTTCACTGCTTTTTCAAATCATCAAGTAAAGTTTAATAATTTTAATAATATGAAAAGTTCTGGGCTATATCCAGCTGCTGGTGATTCGGATGATTGGATGTATATAGAAGACTTAGCAACAAAACCAAAAATATATGCTTTAACTCCTGAAGTTGGAGGTGGTAATGATGGATTTTGGCCTTCACAAGCCAGAATTACTCCTATCTGTAAATCAACAGTTTGGATGAATTTAATATTAGCACATTTACCTCATGTGTATGGAGCAACAACTGACACAGAACCGAGTAAAATTGAAACGCTAACTGGTGATTTACATTATTCAATTGAAAGATTAGGATTACAGAATGGGCCAATAACTGTTAATGTTGAGCCTTTGGTTGGTATTCAAACCGTTGGTGGAGGTAATGTTCATAATATGAATTTGATGGACATAGAGAATAATACGATTTCATTTGTGTTAAACCCTACTATTAGTTTTGGAGATGAAATAAAATATGTTTTAAAAACTAGTAATGGTTTGTGGACAAGAAATGATACAATAGTAAAAACGTTTGGTGCTGGATCTTCTGTTTTTACTGATGATTGCAATACACTAGATAATTGGACTGGAGACTGGGGAACAACATCACAGCACTATTATTCTGCTGGAAGTTGTATTACAGATTCACCAGGTTTAGATTACGATAACCAAGCTGAAACAGAAATAGTTTTAAATGATGTGTTGACTTTTGATCATGCAACCTATGCTTATGTTAATTTTTATGCAAAATGGGAAATTGAAGCAGATTATGACTATGTTGAGTTTATGATTTCAACGGATAACGGTACGTCTTGGGCACCTTTATGTGGGAAGTATACAAATGAGGGAACTAATAATCAAGATCAAGGAAATCAGTTATATGATGGAAATCAATCTACCTGGGTGCAAGAGGAAGTTGACTTATCGGATTATTTAGGAATGACTGATGTACGCTTTAAATTTAGATTAGTTTCTGATAATTTTTCTAAAGAAGCCGGTTTTTCTTTTGATGACTTTGAAGTATTTACAGATGGATTTAGTGATGTTGGTATAAATAGTTATACATCTAACGATTTTAGTATCTATCCAAACCCGGCCAATTCAGAAATTAATATTTACACAACAGGGAAAAATAACATTAAGACAATTAGTATATATAATAATCTTGGGCAATTAATGACAGTTAATGGTAAGACTTCAGTAAAAACAACTCTTAATGTGTCAAATTACGAAAACGGTATTTACATTGTTAAAATCATGACGAATTCAAATCAAATAATTACTAAAAAGTTTACTGTATTGAAGTAAATAGATCTTAGTAGTGTTTATTATCAAACAGTTAACAAACTATATGTAGTTATGTTAACTGTTTTTTTTTTTGACCTTTAATTTGTCAACTCTATAATTTTTTATAAAATCAAACTCAGATATATTTCTTATATTTATGAAAAAAAGTTATGATAGTTACAACAACAGATAATATTCCAAATAAGCAAATTATAGAAATAATTGATATTGCAAGAGGGAGTACAGTTAGGGCAAGAAATATAGGAAGAGATATTTTTGCAGGATTAAAGAATATTGTGGGTGGTGAAATTAGTGAGTATACACAACTACAAGCTCAGTCAAGAGAACAGGCTATGGAGAGAATGATTCAAGATGGAAAAAAAATGGGTGCAGACGCAATTGTGAATGTTAGATTAACAACATCAATGGTAATGCAAGGTGCTTCTGAGATTCTAGCTTATGGTACAGCAGTTAAATTGTCTTAAAATGGATGATGTAATAACATGTACTATTTTAGGGTTTGAAGGTTTATTCTTTTCAGCCTGCTTTGTAATTTTAATTTTCTTGATTGTGAAAAGAGTTAAAACTAAAAAGAAGGAAACTTTTGAAAAAAGAAATAATTGAATTCAAAAAAAAACAGATAACCTTAGTTATCTGTTTTTTTTATAAATTGATTTAATTATTCTAAATAAATTCGCTTAATTCAAGCCATCTGTCTTCTTTCTTTGCTAACGAATTTGCAATTTCAGACATACGTAAACTTAATTTTTTAATTTCTTCAGTATCCGTAATTCCAGCATTTAATTTTTCAGCGATTTCTGAATTTTCTTTATTTAAAGATTCCATATCCTTTTCAAGTCCATCAAATTCAATTTTCTCTTTATAACTTAACTTCTTTTTTTCCTTAGGTACTTCAGCCACTTTCGGAGCAATAACTTGAGATTTTCCTTTATTAGTCTTAGAAACTTTCTTTTTATCCGCTTCCTCTTGTTTTAAGAATTTACGATAAGCTGTGTAATTACCTAGTACATCTTTAATTTTCCCTTCACCTTCAAAATAGAATGTGTGTTCAACAATTTTATCTAAAAAGTATCTGTCGTGAGAAACTATGATTAAACAACCTTCAAACGCCGCTAAATAGCTTTCTAAAACACTTAATATAAATATATCTAAATCATTTGTAGGTTCATCCAATATTAAGAAATTTGGATTCGTCATTAAGATGGTCATTAAGTATAATCTTTTCTTTTCACCACCACTTAATTTATACACAAAATCATAGTGCATATCACGTGGGAATAAGAACATCTCAAGGAATCCAGCAGCAGTCATTTTTTGACCTTTTGCCAAAGGAATGTAATCAGCAATATCACGAATAATGTCAATTACCTTTTTCTCTTCATCAAACTTTAATCCATCTTGATGGTAATATCCCATGACTACAGTTTCACCGACTTCAATACGACCACCAGTTGGTTGTTCAGACCCAGTCAGCATATTTAAAAAAGTAGATTTACCAGTTCCGTTTTTACCAACAATTCCCAGTTTCTCGCCTTTTTTAAAGACATAATCAAGATTTTCAATTAATAAATTGTCTCCGTAAGATTTATTCAATTTATGAATTTCAACAATTTTAGAACCTAAACGACTCATTTGAACTTGAATGTCCAATTCATCTTTGTTGATACGTTGTGTTGCTGTTTCTTTTAGGCCATCAAATGCATCAACTCTAGCTTTTTGCTTTGTACCCCTGGCTTTAGGTTGGCGTCTAATCCAATCTAATTCAGTACGCATTAAGTTTTTTGCTTTACCAATTGTAGCAGCATGAATAGCTTCACGTTCCGCTTTTTTCTCTAAGTAATACGAAAAGTTACCATTGTATTTATAAATAGTTTCGTCTTCCAATTCGTAAATTGTATTACAAACTACTTCTAAAAAGTACCTGTCGTGAGTTACCATTATGATAGTAGAATTAGATTGAGATAAAAAGGTCTCTAACCACTCAATCATATCTAAATCTAAATGATTGGTAGGCTCATCTAAAATCATGATATCTGGTTCATTAATCAGAATTTTAGCTAAAGCTAATCTCTTTTTTTGACCACCAGATAAACCAGCAATTTTTTGATGTTTGTTATCTAATTTTAATTGTGCTAAAACTTGATTTACTTTGACTTCAAAATCCCATGCATTTGTCATGTTCATTTGCTCAAAAGCAGTTTCATACAAATCCATATCTTCAGGATTTAGCATGGCTTTATCATAAAGAGCAATAGCATCTGTTTGAGGTGTTTTTGTAGATAGTACTTCTGCAAAAATTTCTATGTCTCCATCAAAATTTTCAGCTTGTTCTAAATAATCAACTCTAATGTCTTTTCGGAAAATAATTTCTCCAGTGTCTTTTTCTTCAATGTCACAAATCATTTTAAGAAGTGTTGATTTTCCTTTACCGTTTTTAGCGACAATGGCAACTTTATCTCCTTGATCTATTCCAAATGTTAAATCTTTAAATAATACTTTTGCACCAAATGATTTGGTTAAATTTTCTACTGATAAATAATTCATTCTATCTTAAACGGTCTAATGATTTAACTAATTTTTCGTCTGCTCTAATCCCTCTCACTGCTAATAATAAAAATGCAATGGATATAAATAAAAGGTAATAGCCTAAGCCAAAACCAAACTTTAATTCCATATTATCAATACCTGTTTCACTTAGTTTATTTAATAATGTAGTTTTTCCAAATAATGAAAAAGCTAAGAATCCGATTGCCACTAAAACGTGAACGATTAATCCTAATCGAACAGCTTTTAATTGCTTATTTCTTTTCTTATAGAGCAATAGCCCTGTTAAAGAGAATAATGCCATAAATATATATAATAAATAAAAAGGTGTGGATTCAGACTCTACTGTAGCAGATTGAAAACCGTAGGCATTAAATTCAGAAACAGTAAGAACTTCATTAATTGTTGAACTAATAGAAAAAATCGGAAAGTTTAGTAATAATATGATACATATAAAAGCTAAAGCTAAATATATGGTTTGTACGCGTTGTAACATGCTTTTAATTTTGTGTAAAGATATGTTTTTAGTTTATCTTTGAGGAGTTATTTCTTTAATGATTTTGCCGTGTTCATAATTGTGTATCATTAATACCGTTCCATCTTTTTGATAATAGATTGTGTAACCATGTAAAAGACCATCTTTATAATTTGCTTCTAAATAAACTTGGTCTGAATTAGGGAAGTTGTCCGAGCACATACCCGTATAAAGTGAATTATTCAAATAATGTTTTTTAACGCCGTTTTCATCTCTTCCTTCAATATCCATACAGTTACAGTTTGGTTGGTTTTCTAAGTCACCCATAGATTCTCCTTTGTTGTATGTTTCAGAGTATAGGAGTTTACCTTGCTTATCAAAGTAAGTTACTTTACCATGGTATTCACCTTTCAAAATTTCTTTTTCAATATACTTTTCAGTAGAGTTGGGATAGTTTGAATAACATCTTCCTGAAAACTCTTCTGAGTTTAAGGTTAAACTACCTAAATCATTTGTTTCTAAAGAGTCACAGTTGCAAAGTGCTGATAGGTCCACTTCTTTGTTTTCTCCCAATTCAACCTGTGTGGTATTACTATCTGAATTACATGATGTAATTAGTAAGATGACGAATAAATTAGTTACTATTTTTTTCATAAAATTTAAAGTATTGTTATGGCTTTTAAGAATCGTTTAACATAGCCACTGTTATTATATTTTGTTATCGTAACGCCATAATGTTTTCGTGATGATGAAGCGTGAATAAATAAAATGATTCCGTTTAAATTACTAATGACCATCCCTACATGACCAATTTTTTTCTTAGAAGAATCTGTTCCTGTAAATAATAATATATCAGCAGGTTTCACTTTGTTAACTTCAACTTCAATTCCTTTTTTTGAATAACTTGAACTTGTTCGATTTACATTTATTTTATGATGACGATATACATAATATAAAAAACCGCTACAATCAAATCCCTTTGGAGAAACTCCACCCCATAGATAAGGAACCTTTAAAAAGGACTGTGCAAAATTAATAATACTATCTCTTTTAGGTTCAGTTTCATTTGTACCTGCAAATACAATTGAGGTACTAAAAAACAAAAGAAAGAATAAATGAGTTAACATGGTAACAAAATTAATATGTTTTTATAACTTTAACCTTACAAAAAGTAACAAAAATGTCTCAAATAAAAAATGCTCAACTAAGATACCGAATTATTGATAGAAGAATTCGTGACAAATATGCTGGCTATCCAACTAAACAAGACTTAAGACAAGCTTGTGAAGAAGGTTTGTATGGAGAAGGTGTTGGTAATAATATTTGTGATTCGACTATAGAAAAAGATTTATTTGCTATGCGAATGGATCATGATGCGCCAATTAAGTATAGTAAAACTGAAAAAGGTTACTTTTATGAAGATGAAGACTATTCAATCGATAATATTCCGCTTTCAGAGGATGACATTGATGCCATTAAATTTGCTACTAAAACATTAATGCAATTTAAAGATGTTGGTATGTTCAAGCAATTTGGTTTTGCTATTGATAAAATTTTTGATAGAGTTCATATCTCTGCTAATCCGTTAGAAGAATCAGTTGATAATTTTGTGCAGTTTGAATCTGTGCCTGAAACTTTGGGAACTGAATTTTTGCCCCTAATATTGAAAGCAATTAAGGAAAAATTAATTATCGAATTTACCTATACAAGTTTTATTACTGAAAAGGAGAAAACTAGAAAAGTAGTTCCTTTATTATTAAAAGAGTATCGAAATAGATGGTATTTAATTTCGTATTCTCTAGTTAAGGATAAAATTATGACATTTGGTTTAGATCGTATCTCCAATTTTATTGAAACCGAAGAATTTTACATGAAAAAGATTGAATTTAATCAAGATAATTATTTCAAACATTCAATTGGTATTACCTCTTTTGATGAGAAACCAAAAAAAATCATCTTTAAAATTGATAAGATAGGAGGGAAATATCTAGAAAGTCAACCGATACACGAAAGTCAGAAATTGATTAAAGAAGGTAAGAAAAGAAATACATACCAGTTAAATGTTTTGTTGTCTGAAGAATTGAAACGTTTGTTTTTAAGTTATGGAAATCAAATCGAAATAATTGAACCAGAAGAGCTTAGGGGTACAATAAAAAACGATATTATTGAATTGTCCGAAATGTATAGTTAAGACACAATCTATGTGTATTAAAAATCAGTAATGCATTGATTTTATTTTGTCCTAAAAAGTATTATTTCATTTGCGAAACAGCAACAGTAGTTTTTGATGTTGGCATTTGACAACTTCCATGTTGACAAACGAAAATAGTTGTTTCGTCTATGAACTTACCTTTCAATAATTCTAAACCACTTTTTGTACCTCCCATCATTAATTTGTTAGGGATATAATATGAATTTAATTCGTTTAGTTTTGTAGACCAATCATTTCCTGTGATAGCCACTTCATAGTAAATGTTTGTAAAATTCAATGCTAAAATAGACCAGTTAGAATATCCTGAAGGATAACTTGTCATGTTTTCGTATACATTAGACAACATTTGCCTAGACTTACTAATATATGTTTTGTCATTTAAGAGTGTACCCAATTTAAATAAAACTCTTGCCATTTGTGAATTTGAAGCAGGAATTACATTATCGTTAATTTCCATTTTTCTTGCAATTAAAGATCCTCCAGAGTTTGAAGTGAAGTAAAACATTCCAGATTTTTCATCTTCAAAATGAGTAATAGAATAATCCGTTAACTTTTTTGCTTCTGTTAACCATTTCTCGTCAAAAGTAACTTCATATAAAGCTAAATAAGCAGTAATTGTAAAAGCGTAATCATCTAAGAAGCCATCAATTTTAGATTGACCATTCTTAAAGGTGTGAAACAGGCTACCGTCTTTTTTTGTCTGCTTTTTTAATAACCATTTGGCATTTTTTAAGGCAGGGTCTAAAAATTTAGGATCATTAAATATTGAATAGGCATCACAATAGGCTTTCAACATCATTGCATTCCATGCAGTTAACGCTTTGTCATCCAAACCAGGTCTTATTCTTTCTGCTCTTTTTGCTAATAATTTAGCGTTAATAGGTTGTATTTTTGAATAATCTTCTTTAGAATACGCTTTTTCTCCGTCTCTTAATAAAATGTAATGACCTTCCCATAATCCTTTTGGATTTAGCTCATAATACTCTTTTACTGTTAAATATTCAGATTCAGATAATGTTTCTTTTAATTCAGATTTTGACCAGACATAAAATTTACCTTCTTCGCCTTCACTATCAGCATCTAAAGCAGAGTAAAAAGCACCTTCTTTTGTTGTCATTTCACGTTCAATCCAATTTAATGTTTCATAAACAATGTTTTTATAAAGTGGGTTTTTAGTTCGTTGATAGGCTTTGGAGTATAGAGAAACGAGTTGAGCGTTGTCATACATCATTTTTTCAAAATGAGGTGCTTTCCATTTCATGTCAGTTGAATACCTTGAGAAACCACCACCAACTTGATCGTAAATTCCACCATGGGCCATTTGTGTTAAAGTAAGATCTACTTGATTTAAGATATCTTGGTCTTTTTTGTAATGTCCATACTGCATCAAATAATCATAGTTGTTAGGGATAGGGAATTTGGGCGCTCTATTCATACCGCCATCTTTAACATCAAAATTACTTTTCCAAATTGTCGCTAACTCATCTAGTTTATTCATTGTAAATTTAGACGGAGCGGCTTGTGATTCTATTAACTCTGTTTGCTGAATTCCAGCAGTGAGATTCTCAGCATAATCGAGCATTTTTTGTTTGTCTTGAGTATAAGTAGTATATAAGTTTTTTAAGATACTTGTCCATTGATCTGTAGGATAGTAAGTTCCTCCGAATACAGGTCGACCATCAGGTAAGGTAAAACAATTTAAAGGCCAACCACCACTTCCCGTCATTAATTGAACTGCAGTCATATAGATTTGATCTACATCTGGTCGTTCTTCTCTATCTACTTTTATACACACAAAATAATCATTCATGATCTTGGCAACGGTTTCGTTTTCAAAGCTTTCATGTTCCATAACATGGCACCAATGACATGACGAATAACCTATACTAATTAGAACTAATTTATCTTCCTTTTTAGCTTTGGCAAAAGCTTTATCTCCCCATGGCATCCAGTCTACAGGGTTGTGTGCATGTTGTAATAAGTAAGGACTACTTTCGTTGATTAAAGTATTAGTGTGTTTATGATCCTCTTTGGTTTTCTTTTCAGTTTTTTGACCATTTGCACAAGAGGTTATCAATGTAAAAACAAATAATAATCTAATTCCATAATGTATAGTTGCCGTACTTATTAATTTCATACCCTTTATAATTTTGTGCGTTTCAATTTTGTAAATATACGTATATTGCAGTCAAATTAATTATTTTGAATACTATTTTGGAATAATAGACAACATCAATCATACATAAAACATATAAAAAATGAAATTAATTATCTTTTCAATCTTTCTATTTTCTTCTTTATTAGGTCATGGTCAATCTTATTTTCAACAAAAGTAGATTACGAAATAGAGGTAACTCTAAATGATGTAAATAATACGTTGTCAGCTTATGAAGAATTTGTTTACACAAATAATTCTCAATGTGCATTAGACTATATTTATATTCATTTATGGGCAAATGCATATAAAAACAATCAAACTGCCTTAGCAAATCAATTGTACGACCAAAAAAACATGGTATTACAATATGCAACTGATGAAGAAATGGGCTTTATAGATTCTTTAGACTTTAAAGTAAATGGAGAAAGAATGAAATGGGAATTAGATGGGGAGCATATTGATATCGCTAAGGTCTATTTGAAGTCACCTTTAAATCCAGGCGAAAAAATGACGGTGTCCACTCCGTTTAGAATTAAAATTCCAACTGGTGATATTTCAAGACTTGGTCATGTTGGAGAGTCTTATCAAATTACACAATGGTATCCAAAGCCTGCTGTTTTTGACGCGAATGGATGGAATCAAATGCCTTATTTAGGTATTGGAGAGTTTTATTCTGAATATGGGTCATTTGATGTATCAATTACATTACCAAAAAATTATATAGTAGGTGCAACCGGTGATTTGCAAACTAAATCTGAAATTGATTTTTTAGACGATTTATCATTAGCAACAGAGTCAAAATTTGAAACTAAAGTGTTTAGAGATTCTAAAATTATTGGACAAGATGATACCGAATTCCCAAAATCTGATGCTGAGTTTAAAACAATTAGGTATACACAAACAAATGTACATGATTTTGCATGGTTTGCTGATAAAAGATTTGAAGTATTACAAGGAGAAGTAGAATTGCCACATTCAAATAGAAAAGTAACAACCTGGTGTATGTTTGTGCCACATCATGCTAATTTGTGGGAGGAGTCAATTGAATATATTAATGACGCAACCTATTGGTATTCTAAATGGAATGGTGATTATCCATACAATAATGTAACTGCTGTGGACGGTACGATTAGTGCTGGTGGTGGAATGGAGTATCCTAACGTAACTGTGATTGGGAATTCGAGTAGTAAAATGGAGTTGGAAGTTGTAATTGTCCATGAAGTAGGACATAATTGGTTTTATGGTCAGCTAGGTTCAAATGAACGAGTGCATGCATGGATGGATGAAGGTATGAATACCACAAATGAAATCCGATACATTGAAACTAAATATCCAGATAATGAGAACATGTCTGAGATGATGGGGAATATTGCAAAAACTATTCATTTAGATCATTTAAGTCACCATGATATGAGCCATCTGAGTTATGAGGCGGCAGCAGGTTTAGGTTTGGATCAGCCAATTGAATTGCATTCAGCTGAGTATTCAATGATGAATTATGGGGGTATTGTGTATTCAAAAACAGGATTAGTTTTTAATTATGTAAGAGATTATTTAGGAGATGAGTTATTTGATGAATGTATGCAAAAATATTACTCTAAATGGGAATTTCAACACCCTCAACCTTATGATATGAAACAATCGTTTGAAGAAGTTACTGGTAAAAATTTGAATTGGTTATTTGAAGATATTATTATGACGACCAAACAAATTGACTTTAAAATTAAAAAAGTTAAAGTTGATGAAAATGGAACGGATGTAACGGTTAAAAATGTTGGGCAAATTAATTCACCTTTTAGAATTGATGTATATAGTTTAGAAAATTATAGAGGAACAAAATGGGTTGAGCCAGGAAATAAAAAACAAACTATACATTTTAACGAAAAAACAATTGATGAAGTTAAAATTGATGGATCCAAAAAAATGCCTGAGGTTAATAGAACTAATAACTTTTGGCGTAAAAAGGGAATGTTTGGAAAAATTGAACCAATTAAATTTGAATTCTTAGCTGGCGATAACGAACCAGGAAAAACTCAAATTTGGTGGACACCTATGATGGCATATAACGTTTATGACAAAGCTATGTTGGGTGTTTTACTTCATAACAAAACAATAGCAAAAAATAGGTTTGAATACACACTATTACCAATGTATTCATTTGGTCGTAAAAATTTGTCTGGTTTTGCAAATGTGAAGTATGACTTTATTCCTGCAACAAGGTTTAGTATGATTTCAGTAGGTTTGAAAACAAGAACATTTAAAAATGAATTAGCCTCATTTGAATCTGAATATATGGTGGCTAACCCTTTTGTAGATTTTCAAATAGGAAAACCAAAGTCAAAAAAACATTATAAACAAAATGTATTAGTTAAGGGTGTATACTTATTTGAGAAAACTCAAACAATATCAAATGTTATTGAAAATAAGACTTATGGAGGATTTGTAGAATATGGGTTTGATTTTGCACATAGGGTGAATAAATTCAATGCTAAAGTAAAAGTAGACTTGTTAGACCAAACTACAAATGATTTACAGTTTTCTAATCTTAATGTAGAGCTAAAGTATACATTTGAATATTGGGATGAAAAAAATAAGACAATCGAGTTTAGAGGTTTCTTTGGTACTAATTTGTTTACAAATGGAACAACTCATAATATTTATGCCTTTTCACCATCAGGTCAAACTGGTTCGCAAGATTATTTTTATGACAGTTATTTAATTGGTCGAAATAAAACCGAAGGTATGTGGGCTCAACAGCGTTTAAATAATCAAGGTGGTATGAATACGGGAAGTCCATTTGGAAATTCAACTACTATGTTGGCTACGTTAAATATGTATGCAACTTTACCTTATATCCCTATAATCGGCTTTTATGCTGATTTAGGGGCAGCGGATGTTACCGGAACAACTGAGTTAATGTATGATTTAGGTTTAGGTATCAGATTGTATGAAGGAAATTTTGGGGTATACTTCCCTTTATTGGAGTCTAAAAATTTATTAGATGCCTATCCTGATGAAGCAACTTACGGACAACGAATAAAGTTTGTCTTGAACATGAACGCCTTGAATCCTGATAAATTAATACGAAAAGCATTTTAAAACTATTCTGAAAAATAATCAACTCCCAAACTCTTAATTGAATTGGGAGTTTTTTCTGCATATTATTTTTAATAAATAGATAAAAAGTAGAAATATTTAGTTCTAAATGTCAATAGTGTAACAATAGTTACTGCTCAATGTATTAAATTTTGATACTTTCGTAGCGACTAATAAAAAATGTATGCAACTCATTAAAAAATATATTCCATTCTTTAATTGGATAGTTTCTTATAATAAAGAAATGCTATCTGGTGATATAGTTGCAGGGCTTACAGTAGGAATTATGCTAATCCCTCAAGGTATGGCTTATGCTTTATTAGCGGGCTTGCCTCCAGTCTATGGATTATATGCTGCTTTAATTCCCCAAGTTGTTTATGCATTTTTAGGAACATCAAGGCAATTGTCAGTTGGTCCTGTTGCAATGGATTCTTTATTGGTAGCAACAATTGTTTCAGCCCTAGCAGTGAATCCTGACAATTATATAGAGTTAGCAATCTTATTAGCTTTTATTATGGGTGCATTACAACTGTTTTTTGGTTTTTTTAGGTTCGGTTTTCTAGTCAATTTTTTATCTAAACCAGTAATTAGTGCTTTTACATTTGCAGCAGCATTAATAATTGGGTTGAATCAAATAAAACACCTTTTAGGAGTTTCTTTTGATAAATCATTACTTGTAGATGGTGTTGAACAAAAAGTGTCTACCAGTACGTTACATGATTTGTTTTCTCAAGTAATTGCTCATGTTGGAGAAACAAATATGATGACGTTAGCGATTGGTCTTATTGGTATAATTGTGATTAAGCTAATTAAAAACTTTATTCCAAAATTACCGGCAGCATTAGTTGTTGTTGTGATAGGAATAATGATAGTTTATTTTTTTAGACTTGATAATTACGGAGTTAAAATTGTAGAAATAATTCCTCAAGGTCTACCTAATTTTGGAATACCTACGTTTGACATGGAAAGTTTTAAAGCGCTAATACCTGCAGCGTTTACATTAGCTTTGATTGCATTTATGGAAGCTATTTCTGTTGCAAAAGCAATAGAAGAAAGACATGACGATTATAAGGTTGACCCAAATCAAGAGTTAATTGCATTAGGTGCAAGTAATTTCATAGGTTCGTTCTTTTCTTCTTATCCTGTTACGGGAGGGTTCTCTCGTTCTGCAGTTAGTGATCAAGCAGGAGCCAAAACAGGAGTTACTGCAATTGTCAGTGCAGGGCTAATTCTATTAACGCTACTTTTTTTAACAGAGTACTTCTTTTATTTACCAAATGCTTTATTGGGTTCAATTATCATGGTAGCTGTGTTTGGTTTAATTGATTTGAAAATGCCAAAGCAATTATGGAAAGCTGATAAAAAAGAATTTGCAATCTACGCCATAACGTTTTTGTCTACATTATTTATTGGTATTCAGCAAGGAATAGGTATTGGTGTTTTATTATCTATCATAATGATTATTTATAATGTGTCGTATCCTCATATTGCTTTGGTTGGGAAAATAAAAGGAACTAATGAATATAGAAATGTAGAACGCTTTGCTGATTTAGAAATAGAAAGGGAGTTTATTATAGTAAGGTTAGATGCAAGATTGTTTTATGCTAATATGAATGTATTTAAAGATAAAATAGTGTCATTAATTGAAAATAATGATAAACAAACTAAAGCTGTAATAATTTTAGGTAAAGCTATTAATGGCATTGATTCAAGCTCAATTCAAATGCTAAAACAGTTGATAAAGGTATTGAATGAAGATAATATAAGAGTTTATTTTACTGGGTTAAAAGGACCAATTAAGGATAAGTTGAAAAAGTCGGGTGAATTAACGGATGAATTGAAAAATAAATGTTTCTTATCTATAGACTCAGCTATCAGATTTCATAAGAATGGGCAGGTAGATGAAAAATTTACCCAAAATTGTTAAGGGTAATAATAGTTTTATATTAAAATCTTTGTTAATGCCAACACGCATTATAATCTTCAGTAATGACAAAGTTTAATAGTTATGGATAGTACATGATTTACAATTGTAAACACTATAATTTCATTAGAATTTGAAATGTCTTGAGGAAAGTAACGGATAATCATATTTTATTTATAATTTTATAACCGATATATTCAAGTTGAATTATATTAAGTTAACGTGAAAAGAAAAAACAAATGAAAAAAATTATTTTAAGTTTAGTGATGTGTCTGCCATTATTGGTGTCAGCACAGAAATTATCAGATGACTTTAAAGTGTCTAAAGGTGAACCGTTTAAGGTGGTTGATGCCGCGACTAAATTATATCTAGCTATTGATGGTGGATATACCATTGCTGCTAAAATGCATGGTGAATTAGTAACACTTCAAAAGTTTAATGTAAACGGAATGAAGGAAGTGGAGAGAAATGTTTATGAAGACTTTCCTAAATATGCTAAGGTTCAAGAGCTAATTAAAGTTGGAAATAAAGTGTTTTTCATCTATGAAGCTTATAATAAAAAAGCTAAAACATTCACATTATATTCAAGAGAAATTGATGTAGTAACTTGTAAATTTAATAAAGAAGTAGAACTTTTAACTACATCAAGGCCAGTTGTTGCAGCTAGAATAGCAGGTGCAACAAATGTACTTGTAGGTTTTGGAGTTGTTGGTGGAAAAAAATTCGAAATTATTCCTTCTTTTGATGAATCAAAAATAATGGTAAAATATAGGTTAAAACCATTAATTAGAAAAGATAAAGAAAATTATGATGAAATAGGTTTCTTTGTATTTGATACCAACTTTGAAAAAATATGGGGTAATGAGACAAAGATGCCATATGTTGAAGCTGATATGAATAATTTAGCAACTGCTGTTAAGAATAATGGTGAAGCATTTTTGTTAACACGTATTAATAAAACTCAGAGTTTTGAAATGATGGTAGTGAATGAAGATGGTTTAAATAAACAAAAACTTAATGTTAAATCCGGATTAGTTTTTTCTAAGTTTGACCTTAGACAAGGAAAAAATGGAATAATCGCAGTTGGATATTATGCAAATGGAATAGAGTATAAAGTGAGTTGGAATGGAGCAGGTTCTTTAAGTATGAATATTAACGGTTTATATGTTTTCGAAATTGATGAAGACGGAGGGGTTGTAAGAGAGAACGATTACCCATTTTCGATAGATTTAATTAAACAATATAGATCGGAAAGACAAAAGAAAAAAGCAAATGCCAAAGAAGCAAAAGGTAATGCTGGAATTTCAGATTTATACGTTAAAAATGTGGAAATGGATGCCGATGGAAGTATGATTATTGTTGGTGAAATTGAATATACACGGCAAGAATTTTATGGGCCTCAACAAAAAATGGTAAAACATTTTGGAAATATGGTAGTAACAAAGATTGATGCTAAAGGAAATTTAGTTTGGCAAAAAAAATTACCAAAGAATCAAGCTACGTTAGCGGATGCTTATGCTGCAATTAGTGGTTTAGGAATTTATTCTGTTAAAGGGGAAGATGCATTATATATACTTTTTGCAGATAATAGAAAAAATGCTAACCTAACGATAGACAAACCAGCTGCAGCTCACAAAGGTGGTTTAGGTGGTTATCTTTCTGCTTACAGAGTTGACAACGTAACTGGGAAAATTGAAAAGCATTTAATAATGGATTTGACTAATATTGATGGTATTAAGGCATACCAATTCCAAGTAAGTAGAATTTTAAAAACTGAAGAAGGTGTATTTGTATTAGAAGTATACATTAAAGGTAAAAAAGATACAATGATTAAAATGGAATTAAAATAATTCTATTTTCATTAAAATATTAAACCAGTCTATTAATTTAGACTGGTTTTTTTGTAACAAAATTTATTTATCAAGTTATGAAATATATAAGTATAAATGTTGTTATTTATTAATACATATGTCTTGTAAAGCTTATTATAACTCAAAAATATATTATGAAATTAAAATTGATACTACTAATTTTGTTGTTTTCTCAACTAACTTTTTCTCAAATAAAAAGTGGATTCGTTAAAGAAGAAGCTAGAGATTTAATTGCTTTGTTTTGTAGTTATACATTTCTTGAACTTTACGGGTCAGATAAGGATATAGTTCCAAAAGGCTATAAAAAAAGATATACATCTCACACGTATGCTTTGGATAATAAGTTTCAAGTATATTCTAAAGGTAAAATTGGGGTGATTAATTTAAGGGGATCGACAGATAAAAAGCCATCATGGTTAGAAAATTTGTATGTATCAATGATCCCAACAAAAGGAATCGTTGAAATTGAGAATGTAAAATATCCTTATGATTTTAATATGCATGATAGTGCTGCTGTGCATAGTGGGTATTTATTGGGGGTTACTTATTTATTAAATGACTTATTACCACAATTAAAATTATTGAATGCAGAAGGTATATATGATATCTATATCACTGGGCATAGCCAAGGTGGTGCTTTAGCACAAGTTTTAAGAGTGTACTTAGATAATTTGAATAGTACTGAGTTGTCTAAAAAGAACAGGTATAAAAGCTATGCATTTGCGAGTCCTAAAATTGGAAATAAAGAGTTTACCGAAGATTTTAATAGAATGTACAAAAATGAAACAAGTTTCAATGTTGTTAATTCTGAAGATATAGTACCTACGTTGCCTTTATCATATAGTGATAAATCGTTCGTAACTAAAAATGAAATTAAAAATTGGATTTTTGACAGTAAAAATCATAAAATGTCTGATCGGGTGGGAGATGGAGAAGTTAGGGCTTTTAAAGGTAAAATAAAACAATTATCTCATGTTTTAGGTAACAGAACAGGGCATCAAATAAAAAAGAATTATTCAGACGTAGTATTACCAGATGAAGTAAGAGATATTAATTATAAGAAAGTTGGAAAAATGGTGTCAATTAGCCCTAGCGAATATCCTAAAAGTTTAAAAGATTCCATAATGTTAGAGAATAAGGAGTTTATGGAAAATGCTAAATATGATCAAGATGGAAATTTAGCGAATGATGATTTATATAATACGGAGCCAATGTTTTTTCAGCATAATCCTTATAACTACTATGTGACTATTTTAAAAACGTACTTTCCTCAAGAATATAAAAAATTAAAAGTAAAGGTATTGCCTGAAAACTTATAAGGTTAGTGTAATTAAATGTTGTGTCTTTAAAAGTTTTCAATAGCACTTCTAACATTTCCATGGGTTTTAATTAAAGCCTCAGCTTCAGCATAATCAATTGTTAATTCAGTCATCACCATTTTAATAGCTCTGTCAACTAATTTGTCATTGCTTAATTGCATATCTACCATTTTGTTCCCTTTAACTTTACCAAGCCCAATCATTAAACTGGTAGAAATCATATTAAGAATTAATTTTTGAGCTGTTCCAGATTTCATTCTAGTACTACCAGTAACAAATTCAGGCCCCACAACAGCAGTAATGGGATGAACGGCCAATTTCGATAAAGGACTGTCTGCATTACATGAAATACCAGCAGTTAATACACCAAATTGGATGGCCTTTTCAATGGCTCCTAATACATAAGGAGTCGTACCTGAAGCTGCAATACCAATTACAATATCATTAGGTTTTATGTTTTCATTTTGTAAATCAATCCAGCCTTGTTTAGTATCGTCTTCAGCAAATTCAACAGCTTTTCTAATGGCATAATCTCCTCCAGCAATTAAACCTACAACAAGATCAAATGAAACTCCAAAAGTAGGCGGACATTCTGAAGCATCTACTACTCCTAATCGCCCACTTGTTCCTGCGCCAATGTAAAATAACCTACCACCATTTTGCATTCTAATTAAAGCGGCTTGAATAAATAAATCAATTTCTGGAATACATTTTTCAACCGCCAAAGGAACAGTTTTATCTTCATTATTAATATTGGTTAATAATTCAAGCGTACTCATTTTTTCTAAGTGATTATATTTTGAAGATAATTCGGTAGTTCTCATGTTTTTTTATTTGGCCTAAATCCTACTTTACACTTAAGCTTTGGCTGACAAAAATAAGTAAAACTAAAGTTACAAAAGCTTCTAAGGTCGCTTTTTTCAATTAAGATTTACTAATTCCATCACCAAAAGGTTATCATCTCAATCAGGAACAGAACTTTTTTGGCGAGTAAATTTACAGGTCTAATTCTTTTTTTATTATAATCTTAATTGGATTGTAATTATTCTTGGCGCAATTTGGAATTAAAAAAACACAAACAACTCAATAGTTAAGTTTAAAGTTTAATCAACCATTACGCTTAATTCTTTACCAACTAAACTTCCAATTGCAATACCCATTCCGCCAAGCCTTACACCGCAATATACGTTTTCAGAAATCTGTTTGACGATTGGTGATTTTTTTGACCCAACTCCCATAATTCCACTCCATGTATGTTCTATCTCAAACTTAGTTTCGGGCAGTATATTTTCAGTTAATATTCTTTCAAGTGTCTTGGTGATTAATGGAGTGTTTTTAAATTTAGTAGTAGTCTCACCTTTAATGTCTAATTGTCGTCCTCCACCAAATAGTACCCTTTGACCTATATTTCTAAAGTAATAATACCCTTCGTTAAAGTGGTAAATCCCTTTAAACTTTAAGTTTTTAATTGGTTTTGTGATGATAACTTGGGCTCTTGCTGGTGAAATGTCATCATTGGGTAAAAACTGTTTAGCAAACCCATTTGTGCAAATTATAAGTTTTTTAAAATCTATTTTCCCTTTGTTTGTGTCTAAATAAGTCGTGTGAATTTCCTTTGCTTCTATACCATTTAAAATAATAACTCCTTTTTCAATAGCTAGTTTATAAAGGTTGTTAATCATTTTCCCAGTATCAATTTGTCCCTCAGCTTGATTTGATATAGCTGTATTGTAATGATTGAATCCTGAATTCTTAATTATGGAATCATCAACTGAAAACACACGTTTTAGTTTTGTGATTTTCTCTAGTTCTACATTTAAATAATTTAAAGAGTTAATTGAGGCCTCAATTTTATCATCAGTAAATAATTCATAAGAACCTAAGTTCAAATAATCAATTTTTTTGTCCCCTAACAACGAACGTAAATTTAATAAGCCTTGCCATCTTTTTTCTACAGTTTTAAATACTTCATCTTCATTTGTATGGGTCAAATCATCTAATAATTCTGACGGACTTCCTATACAACTAAATCCTGCATTTTTTGAGCTAGCACCAGTTGGTAGATATCCACGCTCAATTACTGTAACTTTTTTAGTGGGAAAACGTTCTTTAATATAGATAGCTGTTGTTAAACCTACTATTCCAGAACCAATAATTAGATAGTCGGTATGGTTTATGTATGTTTGTTTTTCCCAAAAGCTAAGTTGATTAAATGGTAACATAGTTAAATAGTGTTAGTATATCTTTTAAAAGTCGTATTTTTTTGGGATATTTGTAAAGTATAGCAAAAGGTTAAAGTTAATAATTTGGAATGAAAAAATCCCAAATGAGTTTTCTAAGTTTCAAACACAATTATGTGAAATTGAACCCTTTTCATTATTAAATGTATAAAAGATTAATGAAAAATAGTTTAGTCATAGTGTTACTTTTAATTGGTAATGTCCTGTTTGCTCAAGGTCCACAAATTGTGTTGGATATAAAACTTACCAATGAAAATACATCCAAAAAATTGGCCGGTGTTTCTGTAGAGATTTATCAAGATGGAGCCAAAATTTCAACAAGTATTACATCTTCAAAAGGAGTTGTCAATGAGATTATTGTACCTGTAGATCATGTTTATAAGATTAAATTTAAAAAGGATGGCTTTGTTACAAAAATGATTCTGATTGATGGACGATTTGATACGCCAGAAGATTTAGATGATGAAACATATTATAATATTCCAGGTTCTTTATTTGAATCTGTTGAAGGAGTAGATTTTTCTTTTTTGGAGAATGAACCTATGCTTAAAATGGAATTTACAGCGGACGGTTATGAGTTTGTTTGGGATGAAAGTCATTATAAAGTGATGAAGAAGAAAATTACAGATTTAAAAAAGAAAATTGCAAAAGAAAAAGCTGAACAAGAAAAGAAAGAAGAAGAAAATATTAAAAGAGAAGCTGATTTTCAAACCTATGTAGATGCAGGTGATAAAGCGATTAGTAATTCAGATTATCAAACAGCGGTCAATCAGTTTAATCTGGCTTTAAAGTTAGTTGATAAACCAGAAGTACAAACTAAATTAGTAAATGCACAAAAGTTACTTGCTGAAGCTGAAGCAAGCGCACAAAAAGAAAAAAATTATATAGCTAAATTAACAGAAGCAAAAACCGCTTTTGATTCTAAGGGATATGATAATGCACTTAAATTATATAAAGATGCTCAAGCCATTAAACCAGCAGAGAAAGAACCTGGAAATCAAATTTTAATAATAAAAGATATATTAGTTAAACAAAAGTTGGAAGAAGTTGAATTTAATGAATTAGTTAGTAAAGGAGATGCTGCTGTCTCATCTAAAAACTTTGATGTAGCTATTGAAAATTATACAAAAGCATTAGATTTAAACCCTAATGATGTAAGTGTTAAAACTAAATTGGATAATGCTAGAAAGTCAAAAGATGAGAAAGAAAATGCTGTACGAGTAGAAAAAGAGAAAGAAGCAAATTATCAGGCCTTAATGTCGTCTGCAGAATTGCTATTTCAAAAAGATGACTGGCAAGCAGCTAAAGATAAATATAATGCTGCTTTAGTGATTAAACCTAACGAAACAAAACCAATAAATCAGATTAAAGTAATTGATGATAAAATAGCTAGTTTAAAAGCAGATGAAGATAAGCTAAAACAACTTCAAGAAAAATATCTAACAAAATTATCAGAAGCTAATTCGGCTTTTACTTCAAATGATTATGATAAAGCATTAAGTCTTTATAATGAAGCTAAGGTCTTAAAACCGAATGAAGATGAACCACAAGTTCAAATAAATAAGATAAAAGACATTAAAAAATTACAAGTGGCTAATGATGCAGAGTTTATTGCGCTTGAAAAACAAGGAGATGTTGCTTTGGCAGGTGAACTGTTTGATGATGCTATCGTGTTTTTTGAAAAAGCATTAAAAATTAAAGCCAGTACTATTGTTGAAGATAAAATTGGTAAGTCTAAACAGTTACGTGATACTAAAATTGCTGAAGCAAATGAAACTAAACTACTAGAAGAAAAGTATCAAGCAACTATAAAAGTAGCAAATGACCTTTTTGATACGAAAAGCTGGGAAGATGCCTTAGTTAAATATGAAGAGGCATTAGTAATAAAAAGTAATGAAACTCATCCTAAAACTAGAATTGTAGATATTAATGCTAAACTAGCAGAAATTAAAGCTGAAACTGAAGCTAATTCACTTTTAAATAAAGAATTCAATGACTTAATAACAGCTGCGGATAACTTATATAAAGCTGATAAATTAGAAGAGGCTAGATTGAAGTATTCAGCTGCTTTAGAAAAAAAGTCAGGAGAAAAGCATCCAATTGATAGAATTGAATTAATAATTTCAACTTTAGCTAAAAAAGCTGCAGATAAGGTGGTGGACGAAAAATATTTGGTTGAACTAAATGCGGCAAAAGTACTGTTCGATAAAGAAGAATATAAAGAAGCGTTATCTAAGTATAATTTGGCGGCACTAATTAAAACTAACGAGCAAGAGCCTAAAGATCAAATTCAGGTTATTAACAAAATATTAAACGATAAAAAAAATTCAGCTCAAATAGAGGCTGAATATTCAAAGTTTATGAAAGAAGGTTCTGCATTACTAGCTAATAATGATTTAACTACTTCATTAGATAGGTTTAATAAAGCCCTAAACTTGAAAGATAATGATGCAGATGCAATAACTAAAATTAAAGAAGTTAAAAAGTTAATTTCAGATAAAGTAGAATTAGAACTTAAACAAAAAGAATTTGATGAATTTGTGAAAAAGGGTAAAGTTGCGTTAAGTGCTAATAATTATCAGGACGCTAAACTAAACTATACCAAAGCAATAAATATCTTACCAAATGCAACAATTGATGCTAAGATTAAAGAAATTAATGATTTAATCGCACAGAATCAATCTGCGGTTGAACAACAAAAATTGTTTGATGATGCTATGAAAAAAGCAGATGATTTATTTGATGGAAATGAACATGAAAAAGCATTGTCTAAATATGAAACTGTGAATGCAATAAAAAAGTCACAACACGCTGATGATAGAATAAATATCATTAAAAAGGAAATAGCAGATGCTAAAGCAAAAAATGATAAGGATGTCAAATTTAATAAATTAGTTACGGAGGGTGATGTATTTAAAACTGATGAAGAATACCAAAAAGCAATAAATTCTTATAAGGATGCTTTAGTATTGAAAACTGATACTGAACTTAATCAAAAAATTGCTGAATTAGAAGTTTTAATTCTAAATGGTAAGAATGAGGCTCAAAAAGAAAAGGATTATAATGAAATGATTGGTAAGGCTGAGGCGAAATTTAATAATAAAGAATGGAGTCAGGCAATAGATTATTATCAAAAGGCTAAGAAGTTAAAAGAGAATGAAACAGAACCGGATGATAAAATTGCGTTGGCAAAAGCAAATATTCAAAGTGAATTAGATTTAGAAAGAGAAAAGAAATACCTAGCTAATATTGTTAAAGCAGATGCCTTCTTTAATTCTGAAAATTTAGATGAAGCAACTGAATATTATAAAAAGGCTTTAATTATTAAAAATAATGAACGACATCCAAAGGATCGATTGTTAACTATTCAAAAAATAATAGATGATGAAGTAAATGTGGCAAGTGCTAAGAGAGTAGAAGGTATCGCTTATGAGACTTTAATCAAAGAGGCTGATGATCTACTAATTGCTGAAAATTATACAGAGTCGCTTAAAAAGTTTGAAATAGCATTAACTAAAAAACCAACTGATTTTTATGTGATAAGCCAAATTAAAAAAGTAAAAGCAAATATAGATTCAGAAAACCAAGAGAATGATAAAATAGCGAAATATGATAAATTAGTTTCAGAAGGAGATGCATTAATGAGCCTTGAAACATGGAGTAAGGCAAAAATTAAATTTGAATCTGCATTAGCACTTTATAATAAAAGTCATCCTGCTAATCAAATTACAATTTGTGATGAAATGATGAAAAAAGATTCAGGTTCGGAAGCTGAAAAAGCATATCAGAAAATTTTAACAGTGGCACAAACTAAAATGGATGATAAGAATTATGAAAAAGCAATTTCTTTATATAAAAGGGCTTTAAAGATCAGACCTTCTGATTCTAAACCTCAAGCTAAAATTGATGAAATCAATCAACTCTTGAAAAATCAAATAACAACGAAAAAATTTGATGCATTGATGTTAGAAGCAAATAATTTATTTGAGAAGAAAAAATGGAGAGAAGCAAGAGTGCTATATGTAGAAGCTTATGCTATAGTCAATGACAGTTTTGCAGATAGTCAAATTAAAAAGATTGATGAATTAGATGGTGAATATAATATGAAACAATATAATAAAATGATTTCTAAAGCAGATGAATATTTTATTGATAAAAATTATGCTAAATCTAAAGGGCTCTATGAGAGATCTATTAAGTTTTTACCTAATAATGATAACACTTACCCGATAAATAGAATTCAAGAGATTAAAGATATCTTAAATCCGCCATTAGCAATTGATAATGGAGTGAGAAACTTAGGTGAGAAAGTGGTTGGAATGACAGAGGAAGAAATGGATGCTTTATTAGCAAATGATTCTGAACAAAGAAAGTTTGATCAAGTTAACTCTGTGAAAACAATTACTAAAGAAATGTCATCTGAAAAAACAGAATGGGATATTGCTGCGAAAGAAAGTACAAATCTAACAAAAGACAAAACAGATAAAATTGCTGTGGATCAAAAACTAAAAAGAACTGTAGCTGAGGTTGAAAGAGTAAAAGTTGAAAAAGCTACTATTGACCAGCGAAAAATATATGATAAAGTCCAGAAAGAAAATTCTATTTACACAGATCAAACAAGGTTTAATCAAAAGGAAGTAATTGAAAATGTTAAATTCGAAATTGCGGAGAGTATTATGAATGCTGATATTCCTAGAAGTGAATATGAACAAGAAATCGTAAATATAAATACCAACTTAAATACTGCGAATAATTTTCAATCTGCCTCTCAAAAAAATCAGTCATTTGATCAAAAAGAATATGTAAACGAAATTCAGACTACTCATGTAACCCAAGACCCTAATAATGATGTGGCAAGGAAAAACACAGAAGTTTTAGTTATTGATCAAAACATTAAATTCATAAATGAACGTAGAAAAGATAATTGGGCTCAAGAGGATGCAATTATGGATACTAAAACTAAGACTGATTTAATGGTGAAAGAAATTAGTTTATTAAATGTAGATAATGACATACCGCGTCAAAATACCGTAGATGAGGCGACTAAAATTAAAGAGTTAAGTAACACTGTTAGAAGTAATCAAAGTAAAAGTCAAATTGATGTGAATTATGATACTAAAAATTATTCTGATAAAGTTATTGACGAAATTAGAATAGAAAGTGTTGCGAATGATATTCCCCGTCAGAAAATGGAAAAAACTACTGTATCTATTTATGATGACATTGCTGGTGCAAATTCATCATTTGTAATAAATCAAAAAAAGTCTACTAATTCTACTAAAGATTTAATTACCGAAGAAATTGGTATTCAACAAAAGGCTTTTGAAACTAAAGACAATGATAGGGCAGAAGATGCTGGAAATATAATCGTATTAAAAGAAAATTTAATACTGTCTGATAAAAAAATTGTTAATAAAAATATAGATGTTTCATTTGCCACTAAAGATTATGCGGATACTCAAAAAGATGTTACAAAACAGTTGAATGAGAAAGGTAATAATTCAACTATTAAAAACCAAGATAAAACGGTTAAGGCAGTTAAAGATTTAAAGGATGATAGTAAAGATAAGTCAAATGAAAATCAAGTGAAAGTTAATAATACCGTTGATTATATAACTAAAATGAAGGATATTGATATTAAAAAAATTGATGTTAATGTGAAAAACCAATTAGGTGCTGATTTTCCTGAAGGTGTAACTGAAGAGATTTATCAAAAAAAGGATTCGCATGGTTTGTTATTAAGTTTTGTTGTAAGAAGAGTAGTAGTAACTCGAGGGGAAGGTAATGTGTATGAGAAAACAAAATCTAGGTATGGTGTTACATCCTATACTAAAAATGGTGATGCTGTTTCAAAACAAGTTTGGCAAGATAATACAGCGAATGCAAGTTTAAAATCAAATTAATGAAAATAATATCGGCTTTAGGGTTATTAATCCTATTTAGTGTATCATGTAATTCAAATGGTGATGTTGTATTGGATGAAGAGAGTTTACAAAAGGATGATTCAATAGGGATTAAATATTTTGGAAATACTCAAGGGACAACTTATGCAGTTATAGTTAATGATGAAATTGAACTATTGAATCGCGAAATTGATGAGATATTGCATCAATTTGATTTAGCCTTGAGTTCTTATATCCCTAATTCTACGTTAAGTAAATTAAACAAGTATTCAGCAGGTGTTTTTACATATAAAGATTCACTAAGTTTTTTTAATAGATGTATTGAACAATCAAGGTTTGTATATGAGTTATCTTCTGGTGATTTCGACCCTACGGTTTATCCTTTGGTTGATGGATGGGGCTTTATGAAAAATGTGGAGGAAATACCTGATTCATTAGCGGTAGATTCATTAAGAGCATTATTAGGTTTTAGCGATGGATATCATTTTAAATTTAATTATGTAGGTCAAGATTCAGTATATAATGTTACTAAAAAAACACCTAATGCTAAATTAGACTTTAATGCTTTGGCTCAAGGTTTATCAGTTGATGTAATATGTGAATTGTTAGAAGGAAAAGGTGCTAAAAACTATTTTGTTGAAATTGGAGGAGAGGTTAGGGTAAAAGGTCTAAATTCTGACGGTAAATTATGGACTATTGGAATTGATAAACCGGTTGAAAAATCTAACGCGTTAAACCGAGTATTACAGGAAATTGTACAGTTAGATAATAAATCTATTGCTACTTCAGGTTCATATCGAAAGTTTTATGAAAAAAATGGAGTAAAATATTCTCATACTTTGGATCCAAATACTGGTTATCCTGTGAAACATTCATTATTAAGTGCAACAGTTGTAGCGAATAACTGTGCATTGGCTGATGGTTTAGCAACTGCATTTATGGTAATGGGCCCTAATAAGGCAGTAAAATTTATAAAAGAAAATCAAAACTTAGATATTGAATTATTCCTGATATTCGATAATTCTAAAGGACGTCAGGAGACTTATATGTCTAAAGGATTTAAATCACTAATTTTAAAATAATATGGCATCTATTTCTAAATCAAACCTTGAGTTTTTAAAGGCATTGGAAAAAAATAATAACAGAGAATGGTTTATCGAAAACAAAACCATTTACGAGTCTAATAGAAACGATATCATCAGTTTTGCTGATGAAGTTTTACAATTACTTAATACTCATGATAATATTGAAACTGTTTCTGGTAAAAAAGCTTTGTTTAGAATATATCGAGATGTTAGGTTTTCTAAAGACAAGACACCTTATAAAATTAATTATTCGGTAAGTTTTTCTAGAGCAACAACATTGTTAAGAGGTAGTTATTATTTACACATTCAGCCTGGGAATTCTTTTTTAGGTGGTGGTTTTTGGAGCCCTAGTTCCTCCGATATGAAGTTAATTAGAAATAATTTTTTAGAGTTTGGAGATGAATTTCAAGGGATCATTTCGTCTAAAAATTTCGTAGATAATTTTGGTAGTATTGAGGGTGAACAGTTAAAAACTGGGCCAAAAGGTTTTGATAAAAGTCATAAACAAATTGAACTATTGAAGTATAAACAATTTTTAGCAGTAAAAAAATTCACTGATAAAGAAGTGTTAAGCAAAGATTTTTCAAAAATGGTTAATGAAGGGTTTTTAGCAATGCGCCCATTTTTTGATTATATGAGTGAAGCATTAACTACAGATGCAAATGGAGAACCACTATATTAATTAACAATCTTAGTTTATGATAAATAGATATTACTCCACCTTATAACTATATAATTAAGTAGTACTTAAAGTATATAGTAAGATTTTTTGAAACAAAAAAAAGAATTATTTTGTTCTTGTTTCTTAACTCTAACTTGAAGAAATTCTAAAAATTGAAGAACCTGTTATCAGTTAAATCCTAGATCTTATTCGAATAAATTTATTTACTAATCTAGTTATATTACTGTAGCCTGTTAAGTGAACAGGCTAAGAAGAAAACTGTTGTTTTCTTCATATCTATCAATATATTAATATCTGTATTAAATAAGTATGTGCTAAGTTTTACCCCCTATTTAGGTAGTTGTTATGTTAAATCTGAACTATCTCCTCTAGACTGTTTTGTTAGAACAGGTTCTTGCTCGTTTTAATCGAATTTTTGTGTCTTTAACTTGGCTAAAAAATAAGGATTTCTTAAATTTTCTTTGTTATATATTAAGGTCGTTTTGGTTTCGAAATTTAGAATCTCTCCACCAATAGTTTCATAAATAGCTTGACCTGCTGCAATGTCCCATTCCATTGTCGGTGCTAATCTAAGATAAAAATCTGCTTTACCATTTAGTAAATCAAAGAATTTTAAGGCACTTCCCATGTTTATTTGATTTATAACACCAATGTTTTCTTCTGTTTTAGTAATAAAACTGGCAGTGTCTTTAGAAATAGGTGAGTTAGAACGAATTAGTACTTTAGGAGTGTTTGAAGCAGGTTTATTAAGTCTCCACTTGTTCTCTATGTAATTATTAGTCCCAAAAGGTATTTGAAATGCGCCTATTGATAATCCGCCGAATAGAATTGTTTTTGTAGTTGGTGAAGCAATAAAACCTAAAATTGGTTTTCCATTTTGTACTAATGCTATGCAAATACAAAATTGTCCATTCTTTTTTACAAATTCTCTTGTTCCATCTAAGGGGTCAATTAGCCAAATTAAGGATTCGTCTTTTCGCTTGTGATAACTAGGTTTTATACCTTCTTCTGAAATTATAGGAATGTTTAAAGGGGTAAGAGATTCTATTAATATTGTGTTGGAAGCGATATCTGCCTCAGTAACAGGAGAGTTATCTGCTTTGAAATCAACTTCAAAATCCTTGGAGTAAATTTCCATTATTTTTTTAGAAGCAAGTTCTAAAGCATTTATAACTGTTGGAATATATTGCTTTATCATTAGTTGAATCTTGTGGTGTATTCTATTATTAAATTATCATATAATGAGCTTGCACCAATTCTCAATAAATTTGAGTTTAACCAATCTTTTCCTAAAACTGAATTTACAATTTTGTAGATAACTAAAGCATCTTCTAAATTTCTAATCCCTCCGGCCGGTTTTAATCCTATTTTATGTCCTGTAGACTTGTAATGCTTTAAAATTTCGTCACACATATAATAAACTGCTTCTGGAGTAGATCCAATGTTTATTTTTCCTGTAGATGTCTTGATAAAATCGGCTCCAGCCTGTATTGCAAGTTGTGATGCTTTTCTAATATTGGCTTCCGTTTTTAATTCACCAGTTTCCAATATTACTTTTAAATGTTTTTGTGGGATTCGTTTTTTGATTTCTGATATTTCATTTGAAATAAATTCAAAATTAGATGAAAGAAATTGACCTCTGTTTATAACGATATCCACTTCATCTACTTTAGTTTCATTTATGTATTCAATTTCAGAAAATTTTGCCTTTTGTATGGTTTGACCAGAAGGGAAACATGTGGAAACAACTGCAACATTAATATTTAGTGATGTAATTTTTTTTGCATATTCTCCAAAATTTGAAAATACACAAACAGCGGCAGGAAAAGTATTATTAAAACCTGAATTTGCTTTGTTAACTATAGCTAAAATATCTTTTTCGTTGTCTGTATTGTTTAAGCTAGTTAAGTCTATTATTGAAATTAACTTTAGAATCAGTCCACTTGTAATGTCCAAATTTTGATTTAAGATGTCTTTTAGTGAATTCATAAAATAAAAAATCCTCCCTACATAAGTGTAGAGAGGATAAATATAATAATTTATTGTGATTTTCTAGCCAAGTCTTGCTTTAATTGGAATAGTATAACGAACATTTACTTTTTTTCCAGCTTGTTCACCTGGTTTCCATTTTGGCATTTGTCTAACAATTCTTTTTGCTTCTTTATCTAAGCTTTCAGATACACCTTTTACAACTTTTACATCTTTGATTTTCCCATCAGAATAGACAACAAATTCAACCCATATAGTTCCTTGTTCACCCATTTCTCTAGCCATTTCTGGGTATTCGAAATTTTCTTGAATGAATACAGCCATTTCTCCAGGCCCACCCGGATATTCTGGACTTATTGCTACAACGTCATATACTTGAGCAACAATTACCTCTGGCTCTTCATCTGGTTCAGCATCTAAATCTATTAAATCCTCATCAACAGTTTCAATAACTTCTACCTCTACGTCATCTTCTACTTCTTCCACTTCTTCAATTACAGGTGGTGGTATAACAGCTGCTGGTGGCGGTGGTGGTGGTGGTTCGTTGAATATCATTTCTTCAATGATTTCATCTTCAATTTTGTTTTTTTCAACATCATCTTTAGCAATAGCTTTTAACTCAATCGAGCTAAAAGTAAAAGCCATTAAAACAACTGATGCAGCAATAACGATTCCTAATCCAAAGAAACCAGCTCTTTTGGTTTCTAAATCAGCGTTTTTTGATTTTTTATCATTCATAATGTGTTAATTTTATAGGTAAAGTTACAAAAACCTTACCAAAATTTATAATTATTTATTAGATACTTTACATAAATTAACATTCCCACTACAGTACCTAAACTATTTGCGATAATGTCTGAATACTCAAATTGTCTGTTTGTAACATAATTACCTTGAACAAATTCAATACTCCAACCTATAAAAACTCCAGTAACAACAATCCATACAATTGATTTGTAAAAAGGTTCACTTTTTTTTAACCGAAATCCAATACTCATTAATATTACCAAAATGAAATAGAAAATAAAATGTATTAATTTATCTAATCCAAATAAATGAAACTCAATATCGGGTAAGTTATCGCCAGGTGTTAAACTTAGTATTGATAATATCAATAGCCAAACTACCCAAAGTAAATGACCTATGAATACTTTAATCAATTAAAGCTTGGTATGCTTCAGCTGATAATAATCCCTCTAATTCTGAAGTGTCAGACATTTTGATTTTCACCATCCATCCTTTTCCATAAGCATCCTCATTTACTGATTCTGGAGAACCTTCAATTTCTTCATTGAATTCAATAATTTCTCCACTAACAGGCATGAATAAATCAGAAACAGTTTTAACAGCTTCAACTGATCCAAAAACTTCTTCTTTATCTAAAGTCTCTCCTTCAGTTTCAATCTCAACATATACAATATCTCCTAATTCACTTTGAGCAAAATCAGTAATTCCAACTGTTACTACATCCCCTTCAATTTTCAACCATTCGTGGTCCTTTGTGTATTTTAATTCTGCTGGTATATTCATTTTTTTATAATTTCTTTAACTTGTTACACAAAAGTAAAATTATTTTCAAAATATGAACTATTCTTTTGAATTAAGTTATTAATAATTTATTAAAGTGTGGTTTTCTCAATTTATTCAGTATAATATTCTTATTTTTACGGCTCAATTGAAATATTTTTTAAATGATAACACAGGATCAACTAAAAGCATTAGAGACTAGAGTTAAAGAATTATATGACTATCTTAAAATTGAACAAAAAAATGTTGAATTAGAAGAGAATGAATTAAGAACTCAAGATCCAGAGTTTTGGAATGACCCTAAAGAGGCTGAAAAGTTGATGAAAAAAATAAGGAATACTAAATACTGGGTGAATTCTTATTTGGGCGTTAAAACCAAAGTGGAAGATTTAGGTATTCTAATGGAGTTTCATGCAATGGGTGAGTCTAATGAAGATGAAATTGATGAACAGTACAGGGTGTCCGTTGAGGAGTTAGATGAAGTTGAGTTTAAAAATATGCTTTCTTCAGAAGAAGATGTGTTAAGTGCAGTTTTGCAAATTACGGCTGGTGCCGGTGGTACTGAGAGTTGTGATTGGGCTTCTATGTTAATGCGAATGTATATAATGTGGGGCGAAAAAAATGGAATGAAACTAAAAGAATTGGATTATCAAGCTGGTGATGTTGCAGGTATTAAAACTGTAACAATGGAAATAGCAGGTGATTTTGCTTACGGTTATTTGAAAGGTGAAAATGGTGTTCATAGATTAGTAAGAATTAGTCCATTTAATGCGCAAGGTAAAAGAATGACTTCTTTTGTTTCCGTTTACGTTTTTCCTTTAGTTGATGATACAATTGACATAAAAATTAACCCGGCAGATATTTCTTTCGAAACGTTTCGCTCTGGTGGTGCAGGAGGGCAAAATGTGAATAAAGTTGAAACTGCCGTGAGGTTAAGACATAAACCAACAGGAATCGTTATTGAAAATTCTGAAGGTAGATCCCAATTGGGGAATAAAGAAAAAGCACTTCAATTGCTTAAGTCGCAATTATATGAAATTGAAATGAGTAAAAAATTGGAAGCTAGAACAGAAATTGAAGCCGGAAAAAAGAAAATTGAATGGGGGTCTCAAATTCGTTCTTATGTTTTAGACGATAGACGAGTTAAGGATCATAGGACAAACTTTGTTAATAATAATACAGATGCTGTCCTTAATGGAGATTTGGATGGTTTTATTAAATCTTATTTAATGAGTAAGGGATAATCAGTTTTGAGGGAAATTTTATAGTAATAATGGTAACATTTCTATGAAATTCACGTTTGATTTAAATAAAGCATAAAGAAATGAAAGGAATTGTATTAGCTGGAGGATCAGGGACAAGATTATATCCATTAACAAAAGCAGTATCAAAACAAATTTTACCAATTTACGATAAACCAATGATTTATTATCCATTGTCAGTGCTTATGCTGTCTGGGATAAAAGATATATTGTTAATCTCTACTCCTAGAGATATCTTGATTTTTGAAGAGTTATTTGGTGATGGATCTCAATTAGGGATCTCTATTTCATATAAAATTCAGCCTACTCCTGATGGTTTAGCCCAAGCGTTTATTTTAGGTGAAGAATTTATAGGGGACGATAGCGTGTGCTTAGTTTTAGGAGATAATATTTATTATGGCTATGGATTAGCAGATATTTTAATGCGTTCGGCTGAAATTAAAAGTGGAGCTACCGTGTTTGGTTATTATGTAAGCGACCCAGAAAGATATGGTGTTGTCGAATTTGATGAGAATAAAAATGTAATAGATTTAGAAGAAAAGCCAACAAACCCTAAATCTAATTATGCTGTTACTGGATTATACTATTATGATAATACAGTGATAGAGAAAGCGAAACAATTAAAACCTTCTCCAAGAGGTGAATTGGAAATAACAGATTTAAATAAGTTATACTTAAAAGAAGGAACCTTGAAAACTGAATTACTTGGTAGAGGAATGGCTTGGTTGGATACTGGTACTCATGAGTCTTTAATGCAAGCTTCTAATTTTGTAGCTTCTATTGAACAACGACAAGGTTTAAAAGTTGCCTGTCTTGAAGAAATCGCATATAGAAAAGGATACATAAATGATGAACAATTGCTTAAATTAGCAGAACCTTTAAAGAAAAATCAATATGGGCAATACTTATTGAGATTATTAGATAAATCAAAACAAACATTTTAGAAATGGATTTAATAAAAAATATATTAATTGATAGTTTAAATGGATTTTCAGCAAAAGATATCCCTTTATATATATTCCAAATATTAGTAGCTGGCTTCCTTGCTCAGATTATTCAAATTGCATTAAATAAAAAACTTAAGTCAAAGGTTATTTGTAATTCGGCTTTAATTGCCAGCTCTATTACTATTGTTGCCTCTATTGTTAAATATTCGTTACCTTTTGCTGTATTGGGTTTGGGCTTATTATTGCTGTTAAAATCAAATAAAAATGAAGAAAGTTTTATTTCAAAAATAGCATTATTCATTATGGCTTTAATTGGCTTAGGTTGTGGAGTGGGAAGTGTCGTGCAAACAATTATTGGGGCAATTTTTATAATACTAATTATCTTATTCACACCTGTAGAAAAGAGTGAATGAAAAATAGAAAAAGATTTAAAATAGATTATTTAATAGTGTTCTTTTTATTAAGCCTTGTCACTTTATACTCTTTTGTTTGTGATATTAATTACTTTTTCCCTCATAAGCAAGAGCAATCTTTCAGAAACCCCACCTTTAAATCTTTTATTGAAACTAAGTATGTGTTTTATTACCCAAAGCAAGGTTTAGTTAATAAAGATGAGAAGTTAGTGAATTATAACCCAGAATATAACTTATTATACTCAGTTGACGGAGGTAAGTCTTATAAGTCTTATGAAAATCAATTTGTTTTGGAGTTAGTGCCTAAGAATTTAAAGAATAATTTGACTTCAATTCGTTCAAAAGCTTCTTTTGGAAAAATGCCAGAGTTAATTTCTATATTAGTCAAAGCTGTGCATAAGAACGGAACAATTTTTACTAAGCCCATTCATTTAACTTATTTTGCGGCAGATATATCAAATTTACCAATTGTTAATTTAATTGTAAATGAAGATGATTTGTTTGATGTATCAAAAGGGGTTATGAATTTAGGTGAACAATCATGGGATGATGAAGGGTTTTATAAGAAACAGTGGGATAGAAACGCAAACTTCAAAAAAAGAGGGGTAGTTTCAAAAAAGAAAGCTGTTTTTCAAATTTTTAATGATAATAAAATAGAATACCAAACAGATTGTATTTTTCAAATTAGTGGTAATGCTACAAGGTCTTTTCCTCAAAAATCAATTAAATTAAAGTCAATTCAAAATAATAAATTTGAGCAACCATTTTTTAAAAAGAAAGGATTAAAGAAATATAAATCAATTGTTTTACGTCAATCTGGTAATGATAACAAAAAGACACTGTTCGCAGATTTATTAATGCAAAACTTAGCTGCTAAATTACCTGTTTTGACTCAAAAGGGCTTTCCTATTAATATATTTATTAATGGTAACTACTGGGGGATATATAATTTAAGAGAAAGATATGATACATATTTTATCGGGAAATCAGAAAGTGTAAATTCAAAAAAAATTACCATATTGGAAGGTGGAAATGGTAAATTAAAAAAAGGAAAAAAGGAAATAAGAAACAATTTTATAAGCTTAATTGATTTAATTTCAAATCAGACAACAACCAATGATGAAATGGTTGAGTATTTGAAAACTAAAATTAATATTTCATCTTTTACGTATTATATTTTATTAGAAACTTATTACGGAAACGGAGATTGGTTGAATAATAATGTGATGTGGTACAAAGCGGAAAATGGAAAATGGAAATGGCTTTTAAATGATTTAGATTACTCATTAACTTATAATGGATTTGAAAACATAAATTCAAATTATTTTAAATTTTTAAAAAAATCTAATTCTATAACAGCAAAATTATTTAATAGCTTAATAAATAATGAAGGGTATAAAAATTATTTTAAACATACTAGTTATCTATTCTTACAAACATATTTAACCAATAGTAGAATAAATGAGGACTTTGCTAAATTGAAAAATGAGATTGAACCTAATATTGAATTTCAAATGAATAGGTGGAGAGGTAATTTTACAAAATTAGAATGGGAAGAGAATTGTAAAATGAATTTAGATTTTCTACTGAATAGAAAAGAAGTGTTTTTGAAACAAGTTAATGAATTGTAATGAAAGAAACTTACGTTCAAAATACACAATTCATTACCCTTCTAATACTTATTTATGTAATAGGAGTCTGGTTTGAACCTATAGTTTATTTATTGTTTCCATTCGTCTTTGGGATGTTTGGCTTAAAAAAACGTTTTCTGGAATTGTTCATAACATCATTTTGGCTACTAATTTTATCAGATTATGTGCCAGTTTCAGGAGCAACTTTTGCTGATTTAAAATTCGCAAAAACACTTAAGCCATTGATACCCATCTTTTTATTTGGATTTTATTTCATTAATAGAGATAAGTTCCCATCAGTTTCAAAATTATTTACAAGATTAATTCCATTTTTTTTAATTGCCTTAATTGCTTTAAAATATTCAATTAATTTAGATGTTGGTATAAAAAAATATATTTCCTTTGTGTTAATGTATTTTTCAATTCCAATGTTTGTTAATTACCTTCATATTAGTTATGGGGAATACTTTTGGAAATTATTATTCACTTTTATTATTGGTATGTTATTTATAGGTATTCTTCTTGGTATATTTATACCAGAGATAGGTATCTTATCAGGTGGGAGATTTAAAGGAATTTTAGGTAATCCAAATGCATTAGGAATTTTCCTAAATTTAACATTTATTTTATGGATTGTAATTAAAGAGTTTAACTTAGCTTACTTTTCTCAAAAAGAAAATTTATTCATTATAGTAGTTATCTTAGTTTCTCTTTTTTGGTGCGGGTCTAGAAATGGCATGATGAGCATATTCTTATTCTATTTAACCTATAGGTTTGTGAAAATTCACTGGGCTATTGCCGTTGTGGTTGTAATTTCAGTGATCGTCTTTCAAGATTTGATATTTTCCATATTTATTGAATTTCTTAAGTTTTTTCAATTAAGTGATTACTTTCGAGTTGATACAATTGAAAAAGGCTCAGGTAGAAAAGTAGCTTGGGTTTTTGCTTGGCAGGAAATACAAAAATATTTTTTTATTGGAGGTAGTTTTGGTCATGATGAAAATGTTATGCGACCAAATTATTATTGGTTAGAAAGATTAGGGCATAATGGTGGGGTTCATAATTCGTACTTGTCTATGTGGTTTGATACAGGAGTTATTGGTCTTGTGTTTTACTATTTATCTCTTTTAATTAATGTATTTAAATCGTTAGGTTCAAATTACATTGGGCTCGCATTTTTAGTATCAATTTTATTCAATATTAATTATGAATCTTGGTTAGTTGCTTCTTTAAACCCTTTCACTATATTATTTTTAATAATATTAACCATCTTTGTAGAACAGTTAAATGGATTCGCAAGCGAAATGGATTCGCAAAATTTAGATATAATAAATGTTGAAAACTAATATAAATAAAACACTTTTGATTAAGAGACTTATCCTTGTACTTTTGTTAGTAGGAGGTGTTTGCTTTGCTATTGCCAATAAAATTGTAAAGAAATATAGTTTCACTTCAGTATTTGATGTGATTCAAACTTATGATTCAAACAAGAAATTAGCAGATAATGTAAGATTGAAACAAGTTAAAATTAGTTTATCAGAAGATGATTTAGAATTCATCAAAGAAAAGCGACAAATAGCGTTAGATCGTGGGTTGCAAATCAATGAAGGTGATAATTATGTGGATTGTGAATTAAAATATGATAATAATAAAGTTAAAGGTGAAATTCGATTAAAAGGCCATATGACTGATCATTTAGAAGGGGATAAATGGTCGTTTAGAGTTAAAGTAAAAGATACAGTTTTAGGTATGTACCGTTTTTCTCTTCAGCATCCAGGTACAAGAAATTATGTTTATGAATGGGTATATCATGAATTATTAAATTATGAAGGTATTATTAATTTGTATTACGATTTTGTTAATTTGGAATTAAATAATAAAGATTTGGGTATCTATGCAGTTGAAGAGCATTTTGGTCAACATGTATTGGAACGTAGTAATAGGCCTAAAGGTGCAATTATAAGATGGAATCCAAATTTGTATTGGGAAGGTAGAATTGATGGATATCATAAAATATATTTATCTGAGGAATATTCTGATTACCAATCCTCTTTTGCAGAACCTTACGATAAAGGAAATGTAATTAATGATGAAGAACTTCTAAAAAATTATGTTATTGCGGCTGGACGTTTGGAGTTGTTTAGAACTGGTGAATTAAAAACATCAGATGTTTTTGATGTTCAAAAAATGGCCAAATTTCTTGCTGTTATTGATTTAGTCGGAGGTCATCATTCCTTAGATTGGAGTGATGTTAAGTTTTATTATAATTCTGAGACAAAGAAAGTTGAACCTGTAGGTTATGAAAGTTTTAGTATTCGGGAAACTAAGAGTATTGCAGGTCAAATTAATCCTGAAAAATATGATGGTATTGAACTAACTTACTATGCACAACTTTTTTCAGATCCAATTTTTTATGAGTCCTATATTAAAAACCTTGAACGTATTGCTGATGAGCGGTATTTGAATAAATTCTATTCAAAAATTGAAACTAAATTCAATGAGAAAATTGGAATAATCGCAAAAGAGTGGCCTTATCGTAAGTTCAATTTTGATGGGTACTTTAAAAATATTAGACTAATTAGACACAATTTGGAATTGCCAAAACCGTTCCATGCTTTTACTCAGATACATAATAAAGATAGTATATTGATTAGTCTTGCCCCTGTTAGTGATTTCCCAATTCAGATCGTTGGATTAAAATTAAAAGATAAATTGTTTCTTCAAGAAAGTACTTTTATCTTGAAACCAAAAGCAAGACAGGTGGCGCTTAGTTATTATAATTTTACTTTAAAAGGTGATTTCTCGAAAATTAAGGATATAGTTATTCTAGCGAAAATACCAGGTAGTAATAATGTTTTTGAAGTTGAACTCGCTGAGTATCCTAAATATAAGGTCATATGTGAGTATGTTGATACATGTAATAAGTTGGTTGGTTATGATACTACTATATTGACTTTGGTTGATAGTATATTTAAATTCATTAACGATACAACCATTATTAGAACAAAAACGATAATACCTTCTGGTTACCAATTGGTGATTTCACCAAATCAAAAAATTTTGATTGAAGATGAGTTAATTGTTAATGGTGATATTCAAATTCATGGTCTAAAAGACTTCCCTGTCGACTTCAAAACGGTTAAAAATGGAATTTGTAAAGTTTATGGTAGTTTAAAATCATCTAACACTAATTTTTCTGGAGAAAGCTGTTTCTATTCTAATAATGCTAATCTTTATTTTTATCATTGTCTGTTTTATGATATTAATGAAGTCTTTATTACAAGTTTTCAATCAAATCTAGTATTTAAAAAGTGTTTTAGTGGTAATGTTAAAAAATTGGCTATCAATAATGAGACTAATACTCGAATAGAAAATTGTACATTTAAAAATGGAGATGTTTTGTTAACTAATAATGGAGCGAATGTAAAAATCATTAATTTGGATGTTTTGAATTATAAACGAATTGCAAATTTAGATTATCAATCTAGTATTGATAGCTGGTCCTCATGCTTTGAAAATATCGACACTTTGTTTGAATTAACTAATGCTTCTCTTGTAAACTTATATGGTGGTCAATTAAAAAAATTTGATCTTGCTTTCTTAGTAAAATCAAATTCAATTAATTTAATGGGTGATTCAAGTTTTAGACTCTATAATTCAGAGCTTATAAACTATCGCCAAGTTAATCAGGATTTATAATGATGTATTTTTTTAAAATATTTTTGATTCTATCAGTTTTTGGAATAAAAGCTCAAAGTGTAACTAGTGGTTTAAATCATAAATCTATAAATTCAGATAGTTTACAAAATTATTCATTTATTGTGAGTGGACATTTTTATGGTGGTAGTTCGAACTTAACTGGTTTCCCTGTAAATACAATATTAGCGCATTTGGATTGGGTTAATGAATCTAATTCCACTATGTTGATGTCTTTGGGTGATATTTTTATGGATGTTAAAAATGATATTCCAAATTATGAGACTTGTTTTTTTCAAAAACTTAATATACCTCTTTTTAACGCGGTTGGTAATCATGATATATCTTCTAACATATATCAATCTAATTTTGGAGAAACTTTTTTTTACTTTCAAATTAGTAATGATATTCATATTGTTCTAGATACTGAAATAAATGACGGAAGTATAAAAGATGAACAGATGATTATTTTGAACGAAGTTTATGAATTAGTAAAATCGAATTTGGATATTAAAAACGTTTTTGTTTATACTCATCGTACTATTTGGGCAAGATCTTACCCTGAATTGGACTTGTTATTCACTACTAACACACAATCTGTATTTGGTAATAATTATACTAAAGAGGTTTTACCAATTTTAGCCTTAATTCAATCAAAGGCTCAGGTGCATGTATTTTCAGGTTCTTTAGGTGATGCTCCAGCATCGTTTTTTAATTTTAAAAGTGATGACGGTATCAATTATATCGCTACAGCTATTAGAGGATTAAAACGTGATGCCGTCCTAATAGTTTCTAGTCGTGATTCAAAAATTGGGTTCAATGTTAAAAGTTTAACGAATCAGGGGCTTAACAAATTCGAATCCTATGATTTGGAATTTTGGACTGCTAATATTGGTAAAAAGAAAGGATATAATTATCGATTGATTCCATTAAAAATTAAAAACAGCATATTAAGTATAGAATTCTGGTCGGGTATATTAATTGTGCTTACTGTTTTCAGTGTGTTTAAAATAGGCCGAAAGTTTATGAGGTAACAATTTTGGGTTTTTTCATTGAAACTCTAGTTGCTAAGTTGTCATATTAAATTAGAGTTAGAGCGCTTGAAAATAAAGAAGTGGTAAAAATATTTTGCGAAACTTGTAGGTAGTCTATTCGTTTTTTTGGCTGTATCCCCTCTAAAAGGGCACTGACCCTTCCTTTAAAGTTTATGAGCCA
>Ga0256845_1000286_pt1 | contig 48319 bp, 33 predicted proteins | sample RiftiametaG_FD_189101 | JGI IMG/M metagenome (GOLD analysis project Ga0256845, IMG submission 189101) | Tube worm associated microbial communities from hydrothermal vent at the East Pacific Rise, Pacific Ocean - Riftia | ecosystem: Host-associated > Annelida > Integument > Unclassified ...
TCCTGGGCGGTACCCGTTGCCCAGGCTCTTTTGGACGATAATCGCCGTGATAATTTCTTGGCCAAAAATCGTGAAGACCAAGCGCGCCTGGTTAAGCTACACGCCGGCAAGAAAAAGCGCCCCTTAGTACCAATCGAGAAGGCCCGCGAACGGCGTTCAAAAATTGAGTGGAAACAAGAAGATCTGGCGAAACCAAGCTTTCTTGGGCGGCGTCTGCTCTCTAAAATACCAATTAAAGATTTGGTGCCTTATATTGATTGGTCGTTTTTCTTCACCGCTTGGGAACTGAAGGGGCGCTACCCAAAAATTCTTCAAGACGAAAAGTATGGTGAGGCTGCTCGGGAACTTTTTTCCCATGGCCAAGCCATGTTGCAAGAGTTGATTGACGGCGAGAAATTGACGGCAAACGTAGCCTACGGTTTTTGGCCGGCATGGGCCGAAGGGGACGATATCGTTCTTTTTGAGGATGAATCGCGTACCCATGAGGTGGCTCGCTACCCAATGCTGCGTGAACAAAATAGTCGCGGTGAGACAGACCCTTGCCTTTCTTTGGCCGATTTTGTGGCGCCACAAGAGACCGGGCTCATGGATTATATGGGTGCATTTGCCGTTACTGCAGGCATCGGTGCAGAAGAGGTGGCTCGAGCCTTTGAAAAGGACAACGACGACTATTCTGCCATCATGGTAAAAGCCTTGGCAGATAGACTCGCCGAAGCTCTAGCCGAATATATGCATGCGCGGGCCCGGCGAGAGTGGGGGTACGAGACCGAAGAACCTTCTAATGATGAATTGATTGGCGAAAAATATCGGGGTATTCGCCCGGCGTTTGGCTATCCTGCGTGTCCCGACCATCGGCCAAAATTTGCTCTTTTTGAACTTTTGCAAGCGGGTGAAGCCGGTATGGAACTCACCGATAGTTGTGCGATGACGCCCGCTGCCTCTGTGAGTGGACTTTATTTTGGTCATCCACGGGCTCAGTATTTTAACGTAAATCGAGTCGCAAAAGACCAACTAGAAGACTATTCTCAGCGCATGAATTGCTCTCTTCGTGATTCCGAGAAATGGCTCCAGTCCAATCTCGGTTACGAAACGGAGTGAGACGCGATGTTTGAAGCTTCTCTTCCCATGCCACATCTCCGGGGTGCCTCATGTTGAGCCTCGGGGTGGCCGCTATCTCTTTGAATCAGACTCCTCTTGATTGGGAAGGAAACCGACTCAATATCGCGGAAGCCCTTCAGGCGGCGAGAGCGGCCGGGGCAAGTTTGGTGGTTCTTCCCGAACTCTGTCTGTCTGGTTATGGTTGCGAGGACGCGTTTTTATGGCCAGCGACCCGTGAAACTGCCCTGGAACTTCTTCAAGAAATTGAGGGGCAGACGAAAGGCTTGATAGTAAGCGTGGGTCTACCCTTGGAGGTCGATGGGCGAGTCTACAACGGCGCAGCGCTTGTCGTTGATGGCCGTCTGCAGGGGGTGGCGCTCAAGCAAAATCTAGCGGACGAGGGCATACATTACGAGCCTCGTTGGTTTACTCCCTGGCGTGCTGGTCAGAAAAAAGAGCTGCTCATTGACGGCAGAAAGATACCCGTTGGGGATCTCGTCTTTGATATTGGCGGTCTCCGCCTTGGTTTTGAGATATGTGAGGACGCTTGGGTGCATGAGCGCACAGGAATTTCACTGGCTCGGTCTCGGGTTGATATTCTTCTTGGACCCAGTGCGAGCCATTTCTCTTTTCGCAAATTCTCGCAGCGGCGGCGCGTGGTAGAACAAGGGGTTATTGAGTTAGGTGTACATTATGTGTACAGCAATCTGCTTGGTAATGAGGCGGGGCGTGCCATTTACGATGGGGACGCTTTTGTTCTGGAGTCACGAGGGGGAAAGGCGGTCGTTCTTGCAGAAACGACTCGATTTTCCTTTGCTTCTCGAAGTGTTGCCCTCGCTCGACTCCCCTTGCCCCAGGGCAATACTCGTCCTTGCTTGCCTTCTCAGGAGGAAAGTGGTGGGCCACAGCTTGTGAGTGTTTCTTTTGATTTTTCAAAAGAAGAGCGGCCGACCGTACATGAAAACAAGGGCGCACCTAGGGCCTCATTGCAAGAACTTTCAACAGAAGAAGCACTAGCGCGCAGTCTTTCTTTGGGACTTTTTGACTATTTGAGAAAGTCCCATTCGCGCGGGTTTGTGGTTTCTCTCAGTGGAGGAGCAGACTCGGCGGCGGTTGTGACCTTGGTGTATTTGATGGTGAGTTTGGGACTCAAGGAGTTGTCTCAAGGTTTTTTGGAGCGTCTTGGCCTCGAACTTCCCGAAATGAGTTTAGCTAAAAACGGCCCTGAACAAGTTAAAACAATAGTTCATCAACTGTTGGTTACTGTTTACCAAAAGACCGTAAATAGTTCACAAACCACTTGCGCCGCTGCTGCCGAACTTGCAGGTGCGCTAGGTGCCGAGCATCACGTGATTGACGTAAATTTCCTGGTCGATCACTATCGTCAATTGAGTGAGAGTATGCTGGGCCGGGAGCTTTCTTGGGAAAGGGATGACTTAGCTTTACAGAATATTCAGGCGCGTGTTCGTGCACCCAGTGTGTGGATGATGGCGAACCTCAAAGGGGCGCTCTTGTTGACGACGAGTAATCGATCAGAAGCGGCGGTTGGCTATGCCACGATGGACGGAGATACCGCGGGGGGCCTTTGCCCTTTAGGAGGCGTGGGCAAAACGTTGATTCGAAAGTGGCTCGTTTTTATGCAAGAGCAAGGATTGCCCGAGACGGGGCCCTTGCTAGTTTTGGCCGCTGTGAACTCTCAGCAACCTACCGCCGAGTTACGTCCCGTCGCACGGACTCAAACGGACGAAGAAGATCTTATGCCTTATGAGATCTTAGACAGGATTGAGAGGGCCGTGGTATTTGAGCGCCTTTCTCCCAAGTTAGTGCTCAAAAAAGTGCGTGATGAGTTTACCCAATATGAAAGTGAGCAATTGCTTCATTGGGTGAAGCGTTTTTATAGGCTCTTTTCCACCAATCAATGGAAAAGAGAGCGCTACGCGCCCAGTTTTCATGTGGACGACACCAACCTAGATCCAAAGACTTGGCTTCGTTTTCCTATACTATCAGGAGGATTTCAGCGCGAGTTGTCGCAACTGAGCTAGCATGTGCCCAAGGTGTTTAGGTTGTCCATGCCTCTTTGGTATCTTCTAAGGTATCTAAAAGTCCCGTTGCCTGGGCAATCTTTGCAGCGGCTATTGCTTGCTCGAGACGCTTGAGTGCTTCGTCGTAGCGCTTGCGACCATAGGAAACGTGGGCGAGAGCGCCTAAAATCTTTGCGCGATCGGGGCTCGTGGGGCCTGCTAAATCAAGTGATTCACGCAATACGCCGTCGGCGTCAGAAAAATCACCGGCGCGGGTGAGGGAGGCTCCAAGTTTGCGGCTAAATATGAGGACGGCTCGCATGGGATCGTCAATTTCTCCACGAGAAATTTCTCTGCGGGCGATATCGAGTCCTCTGCGAAGAGAAAGTACCTCTGCTTGAGTGTCTCCTACGGCTGTGGCGCGATCAGCGACTTGCTCCAAAAGAAGAAGCGCTTGAAACGATGCCTGGCACTCAAAGGCGTGGTGGGCTCGTGCCTCAAGAGGCCCACGTTTCTTGTCTTCAATTCGCAATGCCCGACGGTGCAACTTTCTCCTGGCCTCGCTAGGAATTGCCGAGAGGGTAATTTGGCGCAAAAGAGGGTGGCTTACTTGTGCCTTGCCTGCTGAAACGGTGATCATTCCGCGGCTTAACAAAGCGCCTATTGCTTGTTCGATGCCGTCAATTTGTATCAGCTCGGCGATGTCGGAAATTACTGAAGAGTAACCTATAACACACAAGCCTTGCAAGACTCGTCGAGCGTCTGCCTCTAGGGTATCGAGTCGCTGATGAATTAAGTCGCCCATTCGCTCGGGGATATGGGTGCCTCCCTCAAAATGATAACGGAGTGATTGTTCCAAATAGAGGGGAAGAATACGATCCCCCGGAGGGCTTGTGATGCCTGGGGGCAAAAGATGACGCACTTCATGCATCTCTAAACCGGAAAGAACTCGTGCAGCGGTAAGAGCAGCGCCCCAACCCGATTCAAATCCGGGGGTGTGAGCGCCTATCATCAATGCGGCTACTCCCGGCGGATCTCCCATGACGTCTGCAAAAGCATGGAGGGAAGGGCCATCCATTCTTTCCATATTGTCTAAAATGAGCACCGGCATGCCGGGGCCCCGGGAAGCGGCTTGAACTAAAGCCCAACTCAGGGCGGAGGCGATGGCATGGCGTCGCTCCATAGGAGAGCGAATATCGCCACGAGTTGTTCCCCGTAGGATATCGTTGAGTCCAGAGCTTACCTCGTTTGTACAATCGCCAAAGTCGGCGCCATCGATGGCGTCTTGGTTGAGGCGCGCTAGCAATCGAATAGCTGAACCTACAGAAAAGTAGGCTACTTGGGTGCCAAAGGGATCGGCCTCAACCAAAATAACCTGATCACCCTGGGCGCTCACTGTTTGTGAGAATTCTTCCAAAAGTCGAGACTTGCCCGTGCCTGGATCTCCCACCAAGCGAGCCCCCGCTAACTGAGGCCCAGTCGGACGCCTTGAACCAAGCCACGAAAGCTCCTCTGATCGTCCGATGAAAGGAGGGGGAAATTGCGTCGAGTGATCTTGGGGAAGGGGAGCTGCACATTCACAGCAAAAGCGTGCTCGCGGTACTGTGTAGCCGCATGCCTCACACTCGAATACTTCTCCAGCGACGAGGCTGGGCGCTCCCCCTTCGACAGCCAACTTTGGTTGGGCACTACTGGAGGTGCCAGAGAGCGCTTTTTCTAAAGCGTCCGAGAATTGATGAGCGTCGACAAAGCGGTCGTCTGGGGCCTTGGCGAGGGCGCATTTGACTACTTCAGCGATGCTTGCAGGAATATGTCTTCGAGGGGCTGCTTGGCGAGGATCGGGAGCAGGAACGGTGAGATGCATCATCACCACTTGTGTGGGGGACTCGCCTTCGAAGGGAAGGCGTCCCGTTAGGAGCTGAAACAAGATGACGCCGACCGCGTAAAGATCGCTTCTTCCGTCAATATTATCGCCGCGCCCTTGCTCTGGGGCCATATAATCGGGGGTACCGCAAACAATACCAGGGCTTGTGACGCTCGGCCCTGGAACATCTGCCTTGAGTTTGGCTAAGCCAAAGTCGAGCACCTTGACCAAATCACCACCGCGACGTTTGGGCTGAAGAATGATGTTTTCTGGTTTGAGATCTCGGTGCACGATGCCAAGTTCATGGGCTTCGCCCAGAGCAGCAAGTACTTGGCGCAGAACGTCCACGGTGCGAGCGAGGGGCATATCCCCCTCTTCGTGGGCAACCATGCCCAAGTCGCGGCCGCGTAAAAGCTCCATGACAAGATAGGGCTGGCCATCGTCTGTACGCCCAAAGTCGAAAACGGAAATACTATTGGGATGGTTGAGTTGGCTGGCCGCTCGCGCTTCTGTTAGAAAACGCACCGCGGAGTTTTCGTCAGCGAGCAGGTGGGGGTGAATAATTTTAACCGCGACGGTTCGACCCAAGACAGACTGTTCTGCTCGGTATACCCGCCCCATTCCTCCAACACCGATCAGATCCATAATATGGTATCCAGCCGGAAGAGTCGTTCCTATAAATTTATCACTTTCGTTCTTGGGAATGGTCCCAATAGGAAACCCACAAGCCGGACAATATTGACTGCCCGTTGCACAAGAATTGTTGCAGTGAGGGCAGGTAGCGGTGCCGCTCATGGTGGCTGCTTTTGCGGAGGGGGGACTCATGGGTCGAGGCGTGACTTCATGTACTCAAGAAAAATTATTCAGCGCGCGGACTCTCTTTGGTACTTTTGAAAGTATTTGCGCTCCTCCGCTCTGGCGCAGGGGAGGCAAAGTGTCTCTAACTTAGCCTCTTGGAGCAAATCCTTTGAACTGATGGGGGCCAAGGGCCTCCTTTGCTATACAATCGGAAGAAGATGACTGTCCGCGCACGAATTGGAGAACTATTGCTCGAAGCCGGGCAGATCACGCGGCAGCAGCTCGAAGACGCCCTTGAGATCCAAAAGAAAGATACACGCAGGCTGGGGGAAATTGTCGTCAGCGAGCAGATGGTGACCGAATCAAAATTGACTCAAGTCCTGAGCCAGCAGCTCAGCGTGCCCTGGGTTTCACTTCAGTATGTTGAATTTTCCAGACGCTTACTGAACTTGGTGCGGCGCGAGACTGCTCAAGAGTACAATCTACTTCCAATTTATGTGCGTCGGGGCAATCGGCGCCGCGAGACCCTTTTTGTTGTCATGGAGGACCCGAGCGACGAGGAGGCATTGGAGGCAGTTTCCGATTACTGCGGGCTGACGACCCGAGCGATGATCGCGCCTCCTTCGGAGATAGCCCGAGCGATAGACTTGTATTATCTCGGTAGATGCCCCGATTCAGACCCTCTGACTCACCCACAAGCAAAGCTAGAAGAATTGAGTGATGGTGATGTGAGGAGCGTTCCACCTTCGAGCAATCTGCTCGAGTCCGAGGAAATTTCTTTTCTCGAAGGGGACGCTGACGCTGCGAATGCCACCGACGCTGATGCTGCAACTGATGCTGCAACTGATGCTGCAACTGATGCTGCAACTGGGGAGACTCACACATCTGCGCCAGATACCATTGTATTGACATTGTTGGACGGCACAAAAATTCAGCTTCCAGCTCGAAAAACCAAGATGCAGTAACTAGAGGCTTGCCAGAATTTGTCGCGAGTAGAGTTTGTTGTGTGCCATAAAAAGGTTAGAGATTGATGGTAGAAGAGAAAGAAGAGGTTCTCAGCGTTTATGAGTTAGCTCAGGGCCTGAAGCGAACGGTCGAGGACGCAACTTCGGGGCGTTGGGTTGAAGGAGAGGTCGGGCGCCTGTCACGGCCCGGTAGTGGTCATCTCTATTTTTCTCTGAAAGACGAAACACGCGACGCGTTGATTGATTGCGTGATGTACAAGCGTGACGTTTTGCGTTTTGGTGGCAAAATTCGTGAAGGGGGCCGGGTTCAATTGCGCGGCAGGGCCACATTTTATCCTCCTAGGGGTAGGTTGCAGTGGATTGCAGAAATTGCTCGTCAGGCGGGGCAAGGATCCCTGCTTGAGGCATTGGCTCGCCTTAAAGAACGCCTCATTGATGAGGGCTTGATGGCCATGGACAGAAAACAGCAATTGCCAAGAGATCCCAGGGTGATTGGTGTTGTTACTTCGGGTACTGGGGCAGCTTTTTCAGATATTGTCACGGTTGCGCGCCGCAGAGGTAGTGTGCGTATTCTCTTGGCCCCGGCTATTGTTCAGGGTGATGAAGCACCCGATTCAATTATTCGTGCTATCGATCTCCTGGAACGAGCGGCCCCTGATGTGATGATTGTGGGAAGAGGGGGAGGGTCAGCTGAAGACCTGATGGCTTTCAACGATGAGCGAGTAGTGCGCCGACTCGCCGATTGCGTCATTCCGACAGTGAGTGCTGTGGGTCACGAAGTGGACACCTCTCTGAGCGACTTGGTAGCGGATGCACGGGCTGCAACACCTTCGCAGGCCGCAGAGTTGGTCGTGCCGGATGACGAGAATCGTCGCATGGTACTTTTGCGTCTTCAGGGACATATGGCGCGTACGATGCAATCGATAGTTACTCAAAAACAATTGAGTCTCGAGAGCATTCAAAGAAAAATAGCGGATCCTCGCTTTGTTTTGGCTGACGCTCAGCAACAATTGGACGACTTGCGAATTCGTTTGGAACGGCGAAGTAGTGCAAGTATCATGAGAAATCGCGGTAAATTGGAGGAGAAAAATCGGAGGCTCTACGCTCGTCATCCTCAAATTGTGCTCTCCACTGCGCGCGCTAAACTAGGGCCTTTGGACGCTCGCCTAAAGTTAGTGGCCAGGCGAGTGCTGGACAAAAAGGGGGCGGAGCTTTCTCAAAGTGCTCGCGCCCTCTCGGCCTTATCCCCTTTAGCGGTTTTAGGGCGAGGCTATGCCTTGGCTCTGCATGACGGAAAACCCGTTCGACGAGCCGATTTGTTGCACCCTGGCGACTCTATTCAAGTACGCGTAGAGAAAGGCAGCTTTTCGGCAAAGGTAAGCTCGACTTTATCTTCAGCCCCAGACGAACTCGGGTTTCCTGGGGGAGAGCGGGGCGAAGTTTGATGCGGATTATGCGACTCCTAAAAGTCTACGAGAGAAAAGTTCTGTGAAAGAAAGATTTGTATTAATAGGCCATCCCGTGGCTCAATCGGTTTCTCCGGCTATCCATCATCAAGCTTACGAGCTCTTGGGCCGAGAGGCACAATATGATCTATGTGATTGTCCAGACGAAGAGGCTGTGCGCGTTCAAGTCGAGGCGATTCGAACTGGAAAATTACGGGGAGCCAATGTCACTGTGCCCTGGAAAAAGGTCGCGTACAATTTGGCCGATGAACTACATCAAAGTGCTATTGATGTGGGGGTGGCCAATGTGCTCTCCCGCACCAGCGAAGGACGAGTCATAGCTTACAATACCGACGCCATGGCCTTGGGTGCAGAACTCGCTCAAGCAATGAGTGAAGCAGGAGTACACCAGCAAGAGCGAAATGCGGCGCTCATTGTTGGCGCCGGCGGTGCCGCCTTAGCCACTGTTGTGGGGTGTTACTTAGCTGGAATTAAAGATGTGGCCGTCACCGCCCGGCGCTTTGACCCCCAAGGGACCCGTAGCGAATGGCCTGGCGCTCAAGAACTAGCTCGTTTGGGGGCACAAACCCTCTCTTGGCCTGCTTTTGGAAAAAGTGAAGTGCAGGCGCATCTTTCAAAAAGCTGTCTATTGGTTCAAGCGACCAGTGCCGGAATGAAGGGCAAGTTGGGCGGCGAGGAACTCTGTGAGGTGATACCCTGGGAGGCTTTTCGCTCCGGTGTCGCTTATGATTTGGTCTACAATCCCCCTGTGACGGCCTATCTTGCGCGAGCCAAGAAGGAGGGGCATTTTTCTCAGGGTGGTCTCGGTATGCTGGTGGGGCAAGCCGCCCAGGCTATAGAAATTTGGTGGGGTAAAGCCCCGCCCATGGTGCCCTTGATGAGCGCTGCCCAGCGGGCCTTGGGAATATGAATCAAAAACCCAAAGATTGGGTCGATTGGCAGGGCTTGGGCGATGGTCCTTGGCCCTCCGTATTTGTGAACGGTGATTTGGAGGTTGCTGAGGCAGAGTGGCTGTGCGCCAATAATCTGGGGGCTTATAGTATGAGCACCGTTGCGCTCATGCACACCCGAAGGCAACACGGTTTATTGGTTTCTCATTTAGCCGAAGACTTTCGCCGCCACGTAGTCCTCAGTCATTTGGAGATGACCCTTGAGGTAGCCGGGCGCTCTCATTCACTGTCTACCCATCAATTTCCCAATATGGCCCCCACCTTGGGTTATCGAGCTCTTGAGAGCTTTTCTCAAGATCCGTTGCCTCGTTGGGTGTACCGGTTTCCTACAGGTACTATTGAGCGAACTGTTAGCCTTGTGCACAATCGCCAAGCGGTGGTAATTGCCCTTACGTGGTCGGGGCGCGAAACCGCACGCCTTAGTTTGCGCCCTTTGATGCCCATGCGCCCCGCCGAAGACTTATGTGATGAACAGGCGTCGATGCTGCAAAAAGTATCCCTTCGTTCCGGAGAGGTTGAGGTACAACCTGTCTCTCACTTGCCTCCGGTGCTTTTTCAGCACGAGGGGGTATTTATGGGTTTTCCTGATTGGTGGCGGCGATTTGAATATCTCGACGATAGAGACCGCTACGAGGAATTTCAGGAAGACATGTGGTCCCCCGGCGTTTTTGAGTTACGCATGGAGCCCAGAAAAACAATGTACCTGGTGGTCTCTGTGGGAGGCGTTCCTGATGGCTCCCCGCAAGAACTTGTGCTTGAAGCTGCTCAGCGCCGCTTAGAGGTCGACCCTCGTTTTGGCCAAGTGGGCTCAGGCCAAAAGGAGGCTGTCCATATTTCCACCGAGGTACGAGCTCTTTGTGTGGCCTCGGAGAACTTCGTGTTTGCTGAGGGTGCAGCCATTATAGCTGGGTACCCTTGGCTTGACGTATGGGCGCGCGATACCTTGTTAGCTCTTCCAGGAATTTTCTTGGTGCGGGGCGATATCGAAAGGGCAAAGCGCTCTATTCGACATCTGTTGCGCAATACCGTCGATGGTTTTTTGGTGGGCTGCACGACTTTAAAAGAAGATAAACCACGCCCCTGTGTCGAGTCTTCGCTGTGGATTTTTCAAGTTGCCTGCCGTCTCATAGATTCAAGCCGTGACGATGAGACATTTTGTGATGAGGTATACGAATGTTTAACCGGTATATACGCTCGGTTTTGCGAAGAAAGACAGGAGTTTTGCTGGCTTACCCGTGAGGGTCTATTGGTCAATTCTGCGCACTATCCCCTGACGTGGATGTCTTCTGTTTACAACGAAAAACAATTTACACCCAGAAGTGGCCTTGCCGTAGAATTTCAAGCCCTTTGGTTTAAAGCCTGCAAACTCTTGAGTCACGAAGCCGATAGGCGGGGGGCTACCTTGTTGGCAGCCGATGCAGACTCCCGAGCTCGTCTGGCAAGAGAATCATTTAAGAAATTATTTTGGTGTCACGAAACGAATCATAGCTTCGATTGCATGAGTGAGTTGAGAGACTCTGCAGACGCTTGGGCCGATCCGTCGGTGCGCCCCAATGCTTTGATTTGCCTGAGCACAGCTCCAGAGCTTTTTGAGCCGTGGCAGGTCAGCGAGATCCTCACGTGCGTAGAAGAGCGCTTGCTCACTGCACGCGGGGTTCGCACATTAGATCCCGCCCACCCTGAATATATTGGCCACGCGGGTAAAAGCATTGCGGAGCGCGCGGCGGCGAGTCATCAGGGAACGGCCTGGCCTCATTTGCTACTTTTTTACGTGCGCGCCAAGTTGCGCCAGAATCCTGAAAGTCGTTTGCAACTTTTACAATTGATTCAAAAGGTTCTCCAAGGCGGGCGAGCATTGGGTCATGTGGCTCATAGCGCCGACGGGGATCCTCCACATCGTCAGTGGGGGATACCTGCTTCAGCAATGTCTACGGGCATGCTCTTAGAAGCTTTGGTGGTCGATTTGGGAGAAGCTCTACGGTGAACTTGACGGTGCACGGGTAGAGTCATCAACTCAGCCGACTCAATAGTCAGCGTATCTGGCGTGAACAAAGACCAAGTCGCTCGCTCAGCTTGAGTGAGTTATCGCCCTTCCCAGCGTGCGAGCGGCGTGACTCTTTTCGGCTCATATTTACGGTTCCTTCCATGTCTTTCGAAATACCCTGAAGCGGACATTTCTACTTTGGAGAAACCGGACATTTTCACTTTGCGCTTACAACGACGTGTCAAAAACCATGGTAAACTGCACATGTTTTACAAATCGACTACAATTAAGTGCACTTTACCATGATTTTTTGAGGCACCTCTCCTGTGCGTAGCGATTTGTTCGTCCTAGTTCGTGGCAAGTACGTTGTTTTGCGCCCCCTCAAGAGAGATTCAAAGGACTTGCCACGACTTGCCTTTACCTCATCTTGCCTCACCCCGAGGTGCCAAAAAAAAGCCCCACCTGAATGAACAAGAGGGGCTCAATTGAGGGCACGATTCGTCTTAGAACGAATCCCACGCAGGCATCAGCATCTTATCGACTGCCTTCGAAATATTGGAGAAGTTCGTTCCTAGTCGAAAGAACAATTGTCGAAGTAGGATCTACAATTTTCTCGTAGGCCAATAGACTGCGTGTGAACGCGTAGAACTCAACATCGCTTTCGTATGCTTTGGCATAAATTGCGATGCTTTGGGCTTCACCTTCGCCGCGAATGACCTGAGCTTTTTCGTAGGCTTTTGCCAGAATGATCTCACGCTCTTTGTCCGTAGCTGAGCGAATGACTTTTGCCTCTTCGTCGCCCTCAGCCTTGTATTTACGAGCCATGCGATCGCGCTCGGCACGCATTCGTTGAAAAACACTTTCTTGAACAGCCTCAGGCAAATCGGCGCGCTTAATACGTACGTCGACCAGTTCAATACCAAACTTGAGTAGCTGGGGACGAGCTTTTGTCGCCACCTGCTGAACTAAGTCTTCACGCCTGTTGCCAATGATCTCGCCAAAATTACGTCGGGCAATTTGACCTCTGAGCTCACTGTTGACGATATCGTCCAAGCGGGCTTTTGCGCCAAACTCATCGCGCACAGTCGTGAAAAACTTGAGTGGATCCGTAATTCGCCAACGACTAATTGGATCAGCGAGAAGCTTTTTCTTGTCGAGAGTGAGGTACTCGGCAGGAGGGGTGTCGCTGCCCAGAATTCGTTTCTCCATGAGAACGACTGAGTCGACCATGGGGGTTTTAAAACGTAGTCCGGGAGTCTTGAAGTCGTACTTGAACTTACCCAAGCTGGTGACAATACCTTGCTCGGATTCTTGCACTACAAAGAACGAGTTCCAGCCGATAAGACCGAGAGCACCTAGGATAAAAACGAGAGTATTCTTATTCATTTTGCCGTTCCTTTGCTTGCAGCAGTAGCTCCGAGAGCGCCAGCCGCGACTGCCTTTTTGCCCAGGGGTAAGACGGGCAATGTGGACCCAGGTAACCCTGCATCTACGATCGTTTTCTCGGGTACTCGTGCAAGTACGCGCTCCATTGTTTCGAGGTAAAGGCGTTTACGAGTTACATCTTTGGCCTTGCTGTACTCGGCGTAAATGCTCTCGAATTTCTTGGCGTCACCTTGAGCGCGCAGAACGCGTTGCTCTTTATAAGCTTCGGCGTCACGCGCCATTTTGACGGCATTACCGCGGGCTTGAGGGATGAGATTTTCTCGATAGCCCTTGGCCTGGTTGATGAGCTCCTCTTTTTTCTCGCGGGCCCGTACCACTTCGTGAAAAGCGTCCTTGACCTCGTCGGGAGGATCGACACTTTGCAGTTTTACACCAGTGATGGTGATGCCGCTATCGTATTGATCCATCAAACGTTGGAGCAATACGCGGGTATTGGCCTGCACTTCGCCGCGGCCTTTTGTTATGGCATCGTCAATTGTGGTTTGACCGATCACGCTACGTAGGGCGACCTCCGCTGTGGCATGAAGAGTGCCCTCGGGGTTGCGCAAGCGAAACAGGTATTTGCTTGCATCAGAGATACGCCATTGCACAATCATTTGTGCGTCGACAATATTCTCGTCACCTGTGAGCATTTGTGCCTCTGCGGGGCGCGCCTGATCACCTCGAAAGCCGACCTCTAGGCGCTGCACAATCGTGACGTTGACCGTATCTTGAGTGTAGATACCGGGTACGATGAAATGAATACCGGGGCCTGCGCGCCCGCTTTCTTCGCCTAGTCGCCGAATGATGGCAATTTCACCGGGCTCTACTTGGTAGACGCCCTGAACTAGTACAAGAAGTACCAGACCCAAAAAGATGAGGGGTCCAAAGTGCTGGGACTTGCGGCTGAGGCGATTCATGACCTCCTCCATAACGTCTGCGGGATCTGGAGGTCCCTTGCCGTATTTTTTGCTCATTATTTCTTGATTCTCCCGCCTCGAACCTAACTTCAGTTGTCCACAAAGCAACTATTTCCTTGGGGGGAGAGACGAGCGGGACGTTGAAAATTTCTATTTCTTGCTCGTTCCAGTGGGGCTTTATTGGCGAACGCGCCAATTGCCCGGAAAAACCTGCCCCAGGGTGTCGCACGTCGGGTCGGTGACAATGAGCTCGGGACGTGAATTGTTACAGTAAATGATTGTATTTTGCCGAAATGTGCGTCCAAAATCGACGGCTTCTTGGCGATCGATGTCGTGAACCAGCCAGGTGGGCTCCCGCCAAGCGATTTCGGGCTCGTCCTCGTACCCAACGCATTGCTCCACTCGGTAACAACCTAAAATGAGCAGCTCGCGCATGACCTGATGGCGTTGCTCGTTGACCCGGCGGGGCAGGAGCATGGAACGAGGATTGTAGGCAGTGAGCAGGGCGAAGCGACGCTGAAGCAATGGGGGTAGATCCGGATCTTCTTTGGAATCTTCTCCGTCGAGGGAAGCGCGAATGGTGCCCTCAGGAGAGGGTAAATCGTAGACTGAACTAATATAAGCGCGGAGTAAATTTTGATCCATGGGTGGCCTGGGGGAGTGTCGGTGGGAGGAGAAGTTTTAGGAGCTGAATCGGTAGCCTACACCACGCACGGTGAGCAAGTGGCGGGGGGAGGTCGAGTCGTCCTCTAATTTTGAGCGCAGTTGAAGCAGAAAATTGTCGATTGTGCGCAGGGTGCCGTGATGTTCGGGGCCCCAAACATGATTTTGAATGTCTTCTCGCGAAAGTACTTGGCCCTGTGCGGCTACTAAACACCAAAGCACCTCGAACTCGGTCGTGGTGAGGTTGACCGGGGCTCCGCTTTTGAGCACTTCGCGGGTGCCTGAGTCGATGATTAGTTTTTCTGTCTTCACAATGGGGGGAAGAGTCGAAGACTTTTGTTGCACGTGCTGACCGCGCCTGAGCACAACTCGTATGCGCGCGAGGAGCTCGGCGAGGCCGAAGGGTTTAGTAATGTAGTCTTCTGCACCCAGCTCCAGACCCATTACTTTTTCCGACTCGGAGCCCCGAGCACTCAACATAATGACAGGGGTGAGCACGCCAGACTCCCGCAGCCTGCGCAAGACCTCAAAGCCATTGGTGCTGGGCAGCATGACGTCGAGAATGACTAATTGTACCTCGTCTTTCAACGCGTGCTTGAGTCCCGCTTCACCGTCAACTTCAACAGCAACATGATAATTCTCGGCCTCCAAATTAAGTTGTAGACCCAGGGCGATACTCGCGTCGTCTTCTACGATCAGAATGCTCGTTTTTTCTTCGGTCATATTACGATTTCTTCAATTGAACAGGTGCGATCCTGGGGAGTACGATCGAAAATACGCTACCTTCTCCTGGACGGCTGTTGATTTCTACCTTGCCGCCATGGGCTCTTACCACATGGTTGACGATGGCGAGGCCCAATCCGGAGCCTTCTTGCTGGCGAGAAAACCTATCGTCCATGCGGTAGAATTTTTGAAAGATTCGCTTGTGTTCGGTGACGGGAATACCCTTGCCATTGTCCCTCACCGAAATATAGATGGATTGAGCGGATTCTGCGCACTCCACCTGAATTTTACAGGGTTTACCACCATATTTCGCGGCGTTGGTGAGTAGATTAAGAAGGGCATCAGAGAGCGCACCGCGGTCGGCAAACACGTGAGTGCGCTCTGGAGGCAAGAGTACTTTGACGGAGATGTCTCGTTTTTCTCGCATGGCCTCAAAAGCTTCAGATGCCGATTGAACGATAGAGCGTACGTCTGTATCAACCCGGCGATATTCTCTGCGCCCGCTCTCCATCTTTCCCCAATCGAGGAGTCGGTCAATGAGTTCTTGTAGGCGGGTTGTCTCTTTTTCTAGGGAGCTGATGCATTGTTTGCGAGTGTGGGGGTCGTCGGGACGTAGGGCGAGGGTCTCGGTAAAGAGGCGAATCGACGTGAGGGGCGTGCGTAGCTCGTGACTGACCTTGGAGACAAAGTCGCTTTGCAAACGCGAGAAGTTTCTCTCTCGCCGAACAAATACCCATACAAGTATCACGCCTGTGGTCGCTGCCCCCGATAGAGCAAGGACCAAAATTCCCATCAGAACATTGCCCTCGAACCGCCCCAAAAAGAGGAGGACTGCGCCCAAGGCAAGCAAGAGAGCCGTAGGAACGATGATCAAAGAGACCAATAAGAGTACAATGCGACGGTACCCGAAATCGATTAAATCGCGTGAAGCCACTGGTAGGACTGTAGCGCACTCAGAGGCTCTTCGTCTTGACCTTTTTTAGGGCAAGCTTTGAACGCTGATTCGACGATTTTTCAAGGAGAAGAGCACATTAATTTACTTGTGCCTTGAAAAGAGGTGCCCCGTGGGGAGGCAGACTATTGAATGAAAAGGCGCCACTTGAGCGCTTGTTCACTGATGGGCAGCTGCGCCCAAACGGGCGCGTAGAAAGACGAAACAACTGCGACCAGGCAAAGGTAAGCAAGGACTCCAGTTTTTGAAATTTCTTTCGAACCTTTTACAAAAGTAGATAAAATACCAGCCCACGAGACGAGTAAAATGGCATAGACCGGCAGGTAGTGGTAGATGTATGAGTCGCGATTTGTGACAACCCATGGTGATAGGTAGGCGATTGCGGCAAGTACGAGCCATGAATTTCCTAGCCAAGGCGAGCCTAGAACCTCGTGCCGGAAGTCCGTGCCGGGTTTCACCAGACCCAACTGAAGTGGGGGCCTGATGAAACCCGCAATAGCCTCCCTATTTGCCCTCGGTACTACTTTTTGTCTCATGGGTACCAAAACCCGGCACGAAGTTCCGACCTTTGGTACTAGGGTGATTGTGGCCTGATGAGGGGCCTGTTCTCGCCGTTTTAGGCGCAGGTGCGAGGCAATAGAAAATAGAGAAATGACTAGTCCGAGAAGGACCGACCACCACAAGAGAGGATTTCCCATAGTTGTCAGGACTCTCCACATTCCTCCTGAGACTATCTCGCGGCGAATCATGATGGGTTTTTCTGGTAGAGCCCATGTCCACCAATGGGACAGTAGAGAGTGTTTCCATTCTGTTAGAGTGGCATGGTGAGCCATGAGGCGCGCCGTATTCTTCAAACCGCTCGAAAATGTGGCTTCTTGGCCAGTCAAGGAGAGGCCGACTGACCAAATAGAAAAGTAGGTAAGGAGGGCTAGGGCTATTGCTAGAGGGTAAGAAAAAATCTCAATTTTTGGCGCAGTAAGTGCGCGCCCAAATAGAGTATCACCCGCAAAAAACACACGTCCCCAGGCTGTTTTTACCAAGATGCGCAAAATGAAGATCGCAACAAATGGGCCTAATAGGGTGAGGGCGCTGAACTTAATAGAGAGTGCAGCCCCGAGGACAACTCCCGTAAATAGAATTGGTTTTGCGCCACGCATGGTCATCAAGAGCAATGCTAAGAGTGACGAGGACGTGAGCATTCCATCAAGAAGTGCCGTCCGTGAGTAGACAATAAGAAAACCATCACTCGCGATAAATGCCGCCGCCAGTAGACCCGAGAGCGTTGTTTGAAATACGTTGCGCGCAAGAAGCCCCGCAAAAACTATCGAGGCAGAGCCGAAAATGGCAGGGGGCACCCGATGAGAGAAGAGCTCATCTCCCAAGAAATAAGAGCTGAGGGACATGAATAATTTTCCCAAGGGCGGGTGATCATTCCAGTCGGGTTTGCCCGCTAAGTAGTTTCGAGCATTTTCTACGAAGTGATGCTCGTCCCAAGTGAGCTTGGACGGAAATCCTAAGTCTATCCATCGTAGAAAGAGGCCCAGAGCGATGAGCGCGAGGGAGAGCAAGAATAGAGGGGCGAGGAGGGGGGCGCTGGGGGGCGTCTTCGGCTCGCCAATCGAGGCATTCTTTTCAGCTGACGCCTTACTCGACATATTAGGGGTCTCCATAGCGAATTTCCGTTCTGCGAACTACTCGTCTATGAAAGTCATTGATGTCGCTCTCTTCTTTTGAGAAGAGCTGGGTTCTCCTTGCGAGTACAGCTATTTTATGTTTTCTGCTTTTTGTGTTCTCGCGAGGGCACGCTCCTCAAGCGGGGGATCGTCGCGTGGTGACGGTCACGGTGGTTCCCCAAGACATGAGCGGGTTAGGGTGCGCTTCGGAGAAAACATTCTCAAATACTCGTTGCGCCTATCAAAGTGCGGAGCAAGCATTGCGGCGGGTACTGATCTCAGAAGAGGAGCGACTTGCTCCTTATGCTACGATTACTGGTGAGCTTTTAGTTATCGCAGGAGTTTTTTCTAGTAAAAACGTTCAGAAGGAAACGAGGCGTCGCCGCCGTAGGGGAAGTCGTTTCGCGATTCGTTGCCCAATAGAGCTTCTCTCTCAAGAAAAAGGCTTTCTTATCAGGTTCAATCGTCGCGCTCCGTTTGTACCCGTTGAGTCTGTATGGGTTGCCCAGGCTGGGGCGTGCAAGGTGGCCGCCGAGTAGACAAATCCCCCCGTGCAATCAGCCAGGCCCCTTGCTACTGCAGAAGACAAGTGTGGGTTTTTTTCTCTTTTAAGCTGAGGAGGCATCTTGAGGCGAAAACATCTATTCGTCTCGTGCTTTTAGTGGCTTTGGGGTTTTTTCTCGCTTTTGGGCTCCGGGGCCTGGTGGTGGAGCGCGCCTTGAGGGTGGCCCTTCGCTCTCTTGACAGCGTGTCTCGTCACTTGCCCAAAAGTTCCAAACCATCCCTTGTTGATCCTCAATTTTTCTCGGATTGGCCGACGGAGCCCGCGACCCTCAAAGGTGAGCCCGTTGCTCTTGTTGGCCAGAGCGTAGTGGGTTCAGGAAAACAGAAGAACTCTCCTTCGCTCGCGAAAGTACCCTCGTACAAACCCGAGCCCAAGAGTGTCCGTATCTCGTCCAAGAATGTTTTAAAACTCGCATTGGCAGGAGTCATGCCTCAAGGGAGAATGCGCCCGCCCGAGCGCGGTATGCCCGCAGGGATCGAATTGCGAGCTGTGGCCCCCTTGGGATTAGGACTTCTTGACGGAGATCGCTTAGTAGCGGTCGATGGGGTGCCTGTGCGCGAGCGTGGTCAGGTTTTGCAAGCTGTGCTTGCCGCGCGAGTTCGAGGCGATAGAGAAACCCGAGCTCAGTTGGTGCGTGTGACCGTCCAGGGTCCCCAGGCTTTTTTCGTGGTCGTTGAGCAACCCTATCCTCCCCTGGAGGCAGAAGTGCAGCCAGATTCGCCGCTTCCTTTGGTGAAAAAGTAAAAGTTCATCTCACGCTGGGTCGCGCGTTGCAGTTTGGGCCCTGACCCCCTGCCTAGGGCGGGGACCGGTTAGGCGGTTATCGCGTCCAGAGGCACTTCAAAAGCGTAGATCTACCCGCACAAGTGGAGCTAGCAGGGGACTTTGGTTACCTCTGTAGTTTGTCGGTGGGTGAAAATACTGCGAATTCTGTTCGAACGGAGGGGCGCTTTGGACCTTAGAGAGGAGGAAACTCCAGAGGAAACGTGCAAAAATAGCGTAAAAACTGGCAAAAAGACGGCGACCATGGCAAAGAGTCCCCCATGGTAGATAAGGTAAAGTGCGTAAAGCTTGGTCACGAAGCCGAGGCGATGGAAAAACCGCCGCTCAAGGGTGAGATCGGAAAAAAGATTTTTGAAAATGTCTCCAAGGAGGGCTGGGCGATGTGGTTGGAGCACTCAAAAATGCTCATCAACGAATACCGTCTCGATCTTACCAGCGAACATGGGCAAAAAATTTGGTTCACGGAAATGGACAAATTTTTCTTTGGTGACGGCTCTGCTCTACCCGCCGACTTTGTGAACAACGGAGAGAAGAAGGACTAACTTCTCTTGTGTGTTTTGAGCCCGCCGAGGGCCCAATTGAGAAATTCTGTATTCTTGATTCGTTCGGCGTCGGCATGCATGCGCCAGCGCCCCCCGAGATATTCGTGAAAAACTTGTACCGCAATGGCGGCTTTTTCATCGTCAAAATTTCGTGGGGCCGTCATTGATTCTTCGGGTCTTTTTCCTACTTTGAGAACTTCCCATTCTGCCTGGTGGTATGCGGCTTGTCGAAAACTACTATGGCGCGCCGCCCCGAGCCCTGCGGCCTGGTAGGCGCGCGCTCCTTCTACATCTTGCAGTACCAAAAGTGCCAATTGCGGAGTTTCGACGGTGTCGAGAGTATGACAGATTGCTGAGACGGTGAAGTGTGCGGCCAGTAGGCTATAGCGCTTGACTACGTGCTTGGCGTGATGGTCCAGGGGCGTAGCTGGCTCTTGAGAAAGATGTTTTTGTGCCTCTTGTACGGCATGAACAGTCGTTGATTCTATTGCGCTGAGAGCCTGAAAGCATTGCGCTCGAGCGTTTTTGACCTCTTGTTCAGTTGCTTTTTTTCGAAGCCAAGCCTGAGCGATAGCAAGACCACTCTGCAGCTCTTTTTGGGCCGAGGGTGGAATATTGCTTCTGATTGCGCGAGCGCTCAAGGCCGTGCTGATAGAGACCAACCCAATATGCTCTTTTGAGAGAGGTTGTGCGCTGCGGGCGAGGCGCTCAAAGGCAAGGGGGCCCTGGCCGAGTAAGACTTCTGAAGGGTCGACGAGGGGGAGCTTATTCATCGACGACAAACTCTCACCAATTGTTTGGGATCGTACCCCATCAAGTAGAGCAAGGTGTCGAGGCGATCGTTTTGATTGAAGCGGGTGTCTGCTATTTCCTGCAATTTAGGTTTCGCTTGGTAGGCGATACCAAGACCCGCAGTCTTGAGCATTTCAATATCGTTTGCGCCATCCCCCGCTGCGATAGTTTGTTCCAATCGAATATCAAAGACATGGGACATGTCCTTGAGAATTTGAGCCTTGCGTGCACTGTCGACGACCGTGCCAACCACCCGTCCAGTCAATTTATCGTCCAGTACCTCAAGCTCATTGGCAAAGGCAAAATCAAGGCCAAAGCGAGACTTGAGTGTTTCGACGAAAAAGTCGAATCCACCACTGACTAGTCCCACTCGCATGCCCAATTGTTTTACAGTTGCGACAAGATCGGCCGCTCCCGGGGTTAGTTCGAAGCGATCGCAGAGTTCGCGGGCTCGACTCACGGGCAAACCCTTGAGCAATTGGACTCTTTGCCTGAGGGAGCCCTCAAAATCTAACTCACCCCGCATGGCCCGGGCGGTAATTTCAGCAACTTGAGATTTTACATTGCAGAGTTCGGCGAGTTCATCAATGAATTCACCTTTTACAAATGTCGAATCGACATCCATACAAAGAAGACGTTTGCTTCCGCGGTAAACATCGTCTCTTTGAACTGCAAGATCGACCTTGAGTTCGGTGCCAAGAGCAAGAATATCGGATCGTAGACGATTGATATTGGCTTGCGTTATTTCACCATACTGAGTGGCTAGAAGATGAACCCCATGCATCTTGTCGTCACCAATTGCGTTGACGTGGGAGATTGTGAGCCCTTGGCTGACGAGCACAGTGCTAATGCGGGTAAGAGCCAGCGCGCTTGATAGATCTCCTAGAATAGTGACCCAAATTCCTTGAGTCGGTTCGCACCTGGAGGGCGAGGTGAAGTCCGTTACGTCTAAATGAAGACTATGCTTTGAGGCGAACTGACCCGCCTTGTGAACAAGCGCCTCTGCACTTTCTCCTTCGATTTCGGCGTTGATCACCAGACATTCATGAATGCATGATTGAGAGAAATGCAGAAGTTTGGCTTGTTCGTCGTTGAGCAGAGAAAAAAAATCTTGGAGAGCTGCTTTTGTATCCTTTCCAGAGAGATGGAGGACTTTTCGACAAAGAACTTTCGAGCTGTTCATGGCGAGGGGAAACTACCCGAGCTTTTCCCCAGCGTGAAGGGCTTCCTCTCTCCGCCTTTGATTCAGGTATTCGGGGTAATTGTTTGATTGGGCTACCTCCAATTTGCCTCAATTCCTAAGCTCGGAAAGGTGATGGGGGCGGTTCCCTCGTTGGTGCAGCCATCGGTTTTACAAGTACGCCGCGCGACGCTTGGGGTATGGGTTGCGTTGAGGACTTCTACGTGCGCGCCCCAAAAAAAGTTTTCGCTGACATACCAGCGCTTCGCCAATTTTAGGTCCAGTCGCATATAAGGAAAGCTTCGGCTTTGATTGTAGATAAAACCATGCTCAGTGGTTTCGCGACCGGGTATGCCTGAGGCGATGGAGCCTTTTGCAGAGGCGCGAATATGAAAGCCAAAGTCGTAGGTGAGGGCACCATTGAGAACATGGGGTCGGTCGTACCCCGGCGCCGTGGTGATTTGGTTGAGGGAACGCAGGGTCTTAGACAGGGTGTAAGAGAGCAAGCCTCCTAAATTTCTTGTGAGAGGTCGCTTGATGTAAATCTCCATTCCAGCCGCTCTTCCCAGTGATCGTTGCTCAGCGCTATTCTCATCAATTGACAACGATTGACCGAGCCCAATCGGGTCGGTCATATTCTTAGTACCGTTGATGAAGAAGGCTATGGACCCTGTAAGTTTCAAAGGAAGAAGTGCCTCGTATTTTGTCGAAGCGTGGAGACTTTGTTGGAGCCCCCCTTCGAGGCCCGCTACCTGTGCTCCGGGAATTGACGGCACGAAATTTGGAGTTTGATGGGCGACCCCAAGAGCGTGTATTGCTTTGAGCGAAGGGGTAAGCTGAAATTCTGCGAAAATTCGAGGGTCAAAGCTGATACGAGTTTGCCCCAATGAAGAAAACACGTCGGTGCGAACGCCCGGCGTGAGTTGAATGCGCTTGCCAGGAAAGATCACAATATCGGCATAGGCGCCGCCACTCATATCTGTTCGAGGAGGAAAAAGCTCTTCGTAGATCTCCGGTTCGGAGATGGCAGCATCGATCTCCATATCGTACTTGTCTACGTTGAAGTCGGCCCCCGTTCGCAGAATAAAGTCAGCCCTACGATGCTCAAAAGTGACGCGTGTTCCCAAGAGATTGTCCGAGATATACCCCGAATCAGATCGCGTGCGGTCGCGTCCCCAGGTGGCAGCCCAACGGGCCTCTGAACTTTGCGAGAATTTGTGATTCCACCGTAGATCGATACGATGGAATTCTGTACCCCCTAGAACCTCTCCGTCGCTACCAATGTAATCATATGCTCCCAAACTGAGGACGCTTACTTCGTCCTTTTTAGTTAAGGCGTAGCCAAAGAGCCCTTGGTAGTCCCAATATTCAACACGCTGGCCGGGGCTAAATGCTGAGACCAAAAGCCCCGTGTACGAATAGCGCCCCCCGAGCATGGCGTAGCCACGTCCTTGAGCAAAAGGCGTTTCAACAAAAGCGCCCGCGTCTAATAATCGAATACTTGCTTCGGCACGGGCGGCTCCACTGGGAGAGGCCATCTCCGCCTCGACTGTTGCCCCTGCGAAACGACCGTAGCGAGTGGGAATTGGACCAGGGTTGAGAGTGACCGCATCAATAAAGGCAGGGTGAATTACTGAGGGCCCCAGAAATGCGTGGTAAAGCAGGGGAATTCGAATTCCATCGATAAAATAGCCGACATTTCCAGGAGGTGCTCCTCTTATAAAAAAGAGAGGCAACCCACTCGCGATGGGGGTTACGCCAGGCATCACTTCAATCGCCCGTAGAGGGTCGTCAAAGGCACCGGCCAAGTTCCGAACTTCCCCCCGAGTGAGGCTTGTCGAACTGGGGTCGGGCAGTTTTCCAAATACGGTCACCTCTTGTAGCGCTTGTCCTTGCGCCTCCGAGACTGGAGCTGGGGTGCTTTCTTGTTCTGTTTTCTTTGAGCCGGATTGAGTTGGAGAACTTTTGGTAGTTGAAGGAGCCGGGCGCGGCTTAAAGGTGAGAAGGAAGTGAATCTTTGAAGCGACGGCTTGGTTTTCTCGGTAGGCCGGCTCGAATGTCCAACTCGCGCTTGCTGCCAAGGCTGCGGTCGTAAATGGCTCTGAGCCGCTCACTATTTCGGCTTGAGAGACTGTGCCTTCACTGGTGATGACGAGCAGCAAGACCACTTCGGCAGGATCCCATTTACCTTGTAAAGGCGGAACGGGAGTGCTGAGGGCAACTGGTTTACGAATTGCCCGGGAAGAGGTCGGCTGGGGAGTGCCCTTTGGCTCCGGTGGCGAGGCGGCTGGACCAGAAGGCTGAGTATTTGATGGTTGGTCCGGGGAAATTTCCGCCTGGGCGAGCGAGCCTATGCTCAGGAAAAACGTAGAGACGGAAACTAAAGTACGTCTCCTCATCGCCAGTTTTCCCATGCCATCGCCTAGACAGTAGGATTGAGTGGCTAATAAATAAAGGTCTAGCCAGATGAACTACCCCTTGAGAGGGATTTCTTCCCAGTTTTCGTGCGCAACGCGGCTGGTTCGTCCCCTTCGCCTCGGCTAGCTTGGAGTTTCCAATGGCGAATCTCTCTGTAGTAGAAAAGCAGCTTTCTAAACAGTTGCGCAAGACATCCGAAGAATATCAACTGCTCGAGCCTGACGATCGAATCATGGTAGCGGTCAGCGGTGGCAAAGATAGCTATGGCCTGCTCCATCTTCTCTGCGACTTGAAGAAGCGTTTACCCTTTTCACTCTCAATTGTGGCGGTGCATTTGGATCAAAAACAGCCAGATTATGATGGCGCGCCTCTGCGAAAGCACCTTGAGACGATGGGCGTCTCTCACGAGATCATCAGTGAAGATACCTACTCGTTCGTGGTAGAGCATGTTGAAGAGGGGGGGACCTATTGTTCCCTTTGCTCGCGTTTACGCCGCGGCATATTGTATGGGGCAGCAGAACGACTGCAATGCAATAAGATAGCGCTTGGACATCATCGTGATGATGCACTGCAAACGTTTTTGATGAACCTACTATATTCTGGAAAAATGCAATCGATGCCGCCCAAGTACACCACTGACGACGGGCGTTTTGAGGTAATTCGTCCTTTGATTCAATGCGATGAGGCCCAGCTAGCGGCATTGAGTGAAGAGCAGATGTTTCCCATTTTGCCCTGTAATTTATGCGGCTCACAAGATGGTTTGAAGCGCAAAAAAATGGCCTCACTCTTGCTGCAATTGCAGGAAGAAAGAAAGGACGTGAAGAGCGTGATGATGAATGCTCTGGCGAATATATCTCCCACGCATCTTTTTGATAAAGATCTCAGTAGAGCGTGGGGCGAACGCGATCCTCAAATACCCGGTAAGGGTACCTTAGGGGTAGGTCGAGTCCGTATTTCACGTAAGGATGAAGAAGGAAGCTCAAAAGTGAAGCGACTTCCTCTCTTTTCTTGAGGTTGGCGAAAAAGAGGCGCTCGGGCTATGTGAGTTCTCGTGATTGTGCCTCAAAAGCTATTCCCCTTGGTGTCCACTCTTTTTGCAGTGCAATTGGGTGCCGGAGATGCACTCGCTCACAATAACTTTGAGTTGGACGTGACAGGGGGCTACAGGTTTGGTTCTTCGGTCAAACTCTTGCAAGAGGCCGACGGATCTACGACGGAAGCAGCAGGACAACTCAAGATGAATGGCGGTTTCGCCTTTTCTGCCATTGCTGGCTATCGAGCTCAACCGGATGGGTTTATCTATCTCTCCTACAGCCGCCAGCAATCGAGAGTAGATTACGAAATGACGAGCGGGGCAGGGAGCAACTTTTCGACTGACGCCTCTCTTGAGTACTTTCAGTTTGGTGGAAACGTTGAGATGACCCGTGGCATTGTCGTGCCGTATCTAGGTTTTAGTTTAGGCTTGGCCCGCTTTGCTTCTCTAGGCACTGGCACTGCTGAAATTTTCTTTGCGCCAGTATTTGATACGGGCTTCAAAGTCGATCTTCACGAGCACATACACTTACGATTTTTAGGACGAGTGCCTGTTGTCTTTGTAAAAGGCGATACCTTTTGCTCAGAGGGCGTGGGCTGCCTTAAGGCCGACAACTTACAGCCAATGGCGCAACTAGAGCTGCACGGCGGTATTGGCGTAAGTTTTTAGGTGCTAGAGCGCCCACTTATCGGCGCTCTAGATGTCCTGCTGGTCGCGACAACCGGCAAACCGGTTGGGCCGTTCTAGCCCCCACACCCTATTCGGCGGGGAGGGCAGCTGCTTGAGGTTGGTGTACCGGAACGACTCGACCATCCACAGTCTTTTTTCCCAAAGAGACCATGCCTTTCGGAAGTTCTAAGGCCGGGCGGGTACGCACTTCATAAGCCAAAATTTTGGCTCGTGTCTCTTCTAATACCTTGTTGAGTGCTGGATCGTCCCGGTGCAGAGCACTTAATTGGAATTGTTTTCGCTCAAGAAGTTCGAGACGTTTGCGTTCGATAGACATTTCGAGATCGCGACGTTTCTGAGAGATGTCCGTTAGACGTTCTTCGGCCAACGCGAGTGAATGCGCGTAGGTTTTTACGCGAATTTTAATAGAGCCACCTGGCTTATTTGCGTCGAGATCGTGCAAGGATGAAGCCGTAGTTTTTGCCGAGCTCAATATAGATTCGATAAGACCATAGGTTGGAGCGTCGTGCCCGCACTTGAAGCTAGAGAGATCGAGGACGGCAACGTTGGGGTGATGGCTAGCAAAAACAGCTCCCCACACTTTTTGTGAGCTGTTTGCCGAATAATTCTCTGGCCAAACATGGTTGAGCTCAAGAGGGGTCTTCATAAGTCCCTTTTTGATATCGTCCTTAAAGTATCTCATCAGATACTCATCGTCTTTAGGAATGGAACGGAGACTTAATATTGGAAAGCCTAGCACCTGAAACTCTTCGGGAATTCCATGATTCATACCAGGGTCGGCGTGATAGGGCCGGTTGAGAACAAGAATCGCCATGCGGTCCTCAGCCTCCACTGTTTCTAAAATTGCGCGTCCCTTGTCTTGAAGATCAGCTTCAAAAGCCTCTAAGGCTAGCTGAGCTTGATCGCAGGCATGATCACTTTCGTCTTCGGTAATTTCGAGGCGATTTTCCCAAGTTTTAAACATTCTCTTTTTGAGAAGATTGAGTTCACTAAACGATAATGCTGGAGCTACGTAATCAATGTCTCGTTCCGCGAAAAAGTCCACCTCTTTCGTGAATGCGGCTTTGATTACGTCGGGGGTACCGGCCACAATCGGACAGGAAGTATTGTCCATCGTATCTTTTACGAAGGAAGGTACGTGAGTAAGAATGGGGAAGAAAATAAAGTTGAGCCCTTTGTTTCGCTCCGGGTTGTGCTTATGAAATAGCAACTCGTGCATATGGGCTTGCACCACTTTGCTAGGAAAACACGGATCGATAGAGCCATAGCGTGCCCCCTCGGCAAACATCTCTTCGCTTGTCTCATCGCTAAAAAGCACGTTGGAACGTCCCAAGCCTAAAGCCTCGAAATAGGCTTTGAAGAAGGGTGCTGTCGAATACATATTGAGTACTCGTGGCATGCCGATACGAAGCTTCTTGCGCCGCTTGGCAGCCTCTGGACTTGAGCGATGAAAGGGGCGTGTGACGTTTTTCTTTTTTACACGAAAGAGGGTCTGAGTGACTTCAATGTCTTCAATGGGCGTGCCCGCTTCGGGGAGTGCCTCGGCCTTGTAAAAACTCTTAAAAGCTTGCTCGGCCTCGTAAGATACGACGTTTGGAAACTCGGCGGCCGTTTTCTTGCGATCCTCCATGAGAGAAAGCATGGCTTCTTTACTCTCGACCGTGCCTTTTTCACATGAGAATCCCGCAATGTAGCGACTTGTTGAACCATCGGGGCGGGTGGTGTCAATGAAGGTTCTTTTGCATTCATTGGGGCAAAAGTGGCAAACGGTCTCTTCATCATTTTTCGAGACGTAGTCGAGACGTAAAGTGGCGTCGATACCAATGTAGCGAGATTTTCCGTCGCGTTTGTAGCGGCGTAGTGTCTCCATAGCTGCGCCAATTGCCCCCGCTTCACCCGTATGGGGGTGAACAAATACTTCGGCTCCGGGCACGCGCTCTTTGATGTAGTCGACTTGGGCCTTTACGGCCGCCAAGTTGTACTGGGTGCCTCCTTGGAGAACGAATTTCTTACCCAACGATGCTAAACGCGGAATTTGCACCACATATTGCCAAATGTTTTTTGGCAATACCTGGGCTAATCCTGCGAGTAATTCTTCTTTTTGGTAGCCTTCTTTTTGAAAGGTTACTCGGTCGCTATCGAGAAAAACCGCACAACCGTAAGAAAACTTCGGAGCAAGTTCCGCCTTGAATGCATTTTCAGCATATTCAGTGACAGGTAGACCAAATTGATCGGCCATGGCTTGAAGCAGCATGCCGTTGCCCGCCGAGCAACTATTGGAGAGTTTGAAGTTGGCGATGTCGCCGTTTTTCATAAAGAGGACTTTGATATCCTGCCCGCCAATGTCACAGATAACATCTACATCACCGAAAAAGTGCACAGCGCTCATCATATGCGCCACTGTTTCAACAATATTTACGTCGGCTAAAACGGTTTCTTCGAGCACATCAGCAGCGTAGCCGGTTGCACCAAAACCTAGACACTCTAGAGTTGCCCCCTGATCTTCTACTGTCTTTTGAAGGACAGCTAGTAGCTCTTTCGTGTCTTGAATGGGGTTGCCCTTGGAAAGCTGGTAGGCTTTTGCAAGAATTTCGCCATCTTCGTCGACAAGCACGGCTTTTGAAGAGGTAGAGCCACCGTCTAGACCGATGACACCGCGTACCACCTGCCCCGGTTGAAATTGCGCGGGAGTGAATCGGGGCACTGTATATGCCTTGACAAAATTGGCGGTCTCTTGTTCTTCCTTTGAAAGAGGGGGACCCGCCTGCTCTCCTAATCGAGCCCGCCGCCCATTTGTGATGAAGTCCTGAAGCCTCTCAACACCCAAAAATTTTCCGGCGACTCCTCCTTCGCTCAAGCCGAAAGTTGCTGCTCCGAAAGCTGCGTAAAGCTCTGCGCTCTCTGGAACGAAAATAAGTTCCTCTATCGGGATATCTTTTGGGTAATCGTACCCTCGTGCGCGCCAGGTCTCGGGAATTCTTTTTCGCCAACAATCCTGTAAAAAGGGAAGGTAAGTATTGGGGCCACCTAGAAGAAGCACCTTTGCTTTTAGGGTATTGCCGCGCGTTAGCACGCTGAGATTTTGACTAACAATTGCATCAGCCAATGAGTTGAGTACCTCATCTTTGGGGATACCCGTCTTCACTAGATTGACGATATCTGTCTCGGCAAAGACGCCACACTTGGCCGCGACGTGGTGCAGTTTTTGATCGTTAAACCGTAGGGACGTCGCAAAGCCTGGCTCGGCGCCTACTTTGATCATGCATTTGTCGATAGTGGCACCCGTTCCGCTGGCGCACTTATCGTTCATCGAAGTGCTGGCCGTCTTTTCGCCGTTCTCTTCGTTCTTCTTGAACATGATGATTTTGGCGTCTTGACCGCCCAACTCGATCACGCTCATTACGTCGGGGTGTTTCTCTTCGACTGCGAGGGTGACAGCGTTCACCTCTTGCACAAACTTTGCGCCCGTCGGCTCGCAAATGGGTCCTGACCCTGAGCCCGTTGCAAATACACGAAATTGCCCTGGCTCATGATGGGGAAACGCTGCAAGAATTGCGTTGAGGAGCTCCAGACACTTTTCGGGCTGTTTTGTGTGATGGCGCTGGTAATCGTTCCACAAGATTTCTTTGCTTGCAGGATCTATCACCACGGCCTTGACGGTGGTGGAGCCTACGTCCAGGCCAATATAGAGAACTTCTTGGGACTGCTGCATTTCGCTTTTGCTCATGATGTAGATCCTGCCACGAGCAGGGTTTTTTACCGGCGTCGGGGTACTGACACTGACGTCACTGACGCGCGTGTCAGTGAGCCTAGAGTGCCTCAGAATCACAGACATGCAAAAGACTTCTCGAAGTCAGGCTTTTCAACCTGATCGAAGCTTGCGGCGAGGCTCACCCGGGAGGCATAAAGCAGTCATGGCCACTGCGCGCGCAAGCAAATCGTCCTCATCCTCCTTAGTGGCCTCGGGTACTCGTGCCAAAAAGGGAGCAAAGACTCGCAAACGTGCAACCTCCTCCAAAACGAGGTCAGGGGCTAAAAGTATCAGTAAAGAGGAGCGTCGCGGGCAGATTTTGGCGGCTTCACGAGATATTTTCGCGAAAATTGGCTACGCCCGCGCGACGGTGGACGATATCGTGGGAGAAGTAGGTGTCGCTCGCGGTACCTTTTACCTCTACTTTGACGATAAACGCGCCGTTCTAGAGGAGCTGATTGACCGTTTTGGCGCCCAAATCGTAAGTTCGATCATTACGATCGTCACCGATGACCTCAAGAGACCAGTTGCTCAACAAGTTGTCGAAAATATTCGAGGAATTTTAAGTGTCTGCTTGGAGGAGCGGGCCATGACCAAGATCTTGTTTACGGACGCCGTAGGTGCCGATCCTGAGCTTCAAAGAAAGTTGACCACCTTCTACGACAGCGTGGTGCAACTTTTGACCGAAAGTCTAAGAGACGGTCAAGCCCTAGGCATTGTGGCCGAGGGAGAGCCAAAGGTGTTGGCCTACATGACAATTGGTGCCCTCAAGGAATTGCTCTATCAAGCAGTAATGTTGGGACTTTCTGGAGAAAGTGCTGAAGCTTTGACGACGCAGCTTTATGCATTTCTCCGTCACGGGTACCTTCGAGTACCCGATTGACTAGTACCTCGTGCCGGCCTTCTCCTGCTCCCAACTAGGGTAGGGGGGCAGGAGAAAGCCCCTGATTCGTCTCGGTTTGCCCTCGGTACGACTTTTTGTCTCGTGGGTGCCAAACCCGGCACGAAGTTCCGGTCCTTGGTACTGGCCCGAGGAGGTCTCCCGTGGGTGAGTTTTTCCGCCGACGAGGCAGCTGCGCAGCTCTTACTCCTCGACTGTCCTCAATTTGAGGGCGAGCGGGGGGAAAGAGAACGCCATTTTTGGGCATTTTTCCCGTTCAGATTTGGGTACCAGCGAACTGAATGAATTAGTCCGCATTTATCTGTAGATTTCGCCCCGTGGGCCGCTACCGTCTTTGCGGGCCAACCCACAATTGCTTCGAATCTAGTACTGCAACACCATGTCCGATCCCGGTAGCGCCAGCTCAACCAGCCTCGCCTTTGTCGAGGGCATCTACGCTGACTATCTCAAAGACCCCGCCACTGTTCCTGAAGAGTGGCGTAATTATTTTGAACGAGAGGGTGCTTCAGAAGCCCAGACTGCCCATCAGGTAGGCCCCTCGTTTAAGCCGCGTTCGGTATTCGATCCGGCGCCTACAGACTTTGTTGCGCCTGCTGTTCCAGCGGTCAGCGCACAAGTAACTGGCGTTTCCAACGGGAGTCGTGCTGATGCATTAGCTCTTCAGGATAGGGTCGATGCGTTAGTTCGAGCTTATCGTGTGCGTGGGCACATGACGGCCTTGATAGATCCTTTGGGCTTACCCCGAGCCTCTCAGCCCGAGCTTGATCCCGGTTTTTATGATCTGGGTCGAGACGACATGGAGCGCGTCTTCTCCAGTCGTACTATTTTCGGAGCGGAGACCCTCAAGCTACGGGAAATTATCGAAAGGCTGAGCCGCACCTACTGCCGCTCAATTGGCGTGCAGTTCATGCACATCGATGACCTTGAGGTAAAGAACTGGCTTCAAGATCGCATGGAGGGCACGCAGAATCGCGTTCATCTCAGCCGCGAAGAGCAGTTGCGCATTTTGGTGAAGCTCACCGACGCGACCATTTTTGAAGAGTTCATTGCCAAGAAGTACATTGGCGCAAAAAGCTTTTCACTGGAGGGCTCAGAGAGCCTTATCCCCCTGCTTTCTTTTGCAATTGAGCGAGCTGCCTTACACGGTACCAACGAAATTGTGTTGGGTATGGCCCATCGTGGGCGCCTCAATGTATTAGCTAATATTCTAGGAAAGAGTCCTCGCAACATCTTTCGCGAGTTCGAGGACGTCGACCCCGAATTTTACATGGGCAGTGGCGATGTAAAGTATCACCTGGGCCATAGCTCTGACTACGTCACGGCAAGTGGCAAGCGTGTGCACCTCTCTCTTTGTTTTAACCCAAGCCATTTGGAGTACGTTAATCCTGTGGTCTTAGGGCGTTGTCGCGCCAAACAAGATCGCATGGGCGACGAATTGCGTTCGCGCAAGTGCTCAATTCTCATTCACGGGGACGCGGCATTTGCAGGGGAGGGTATCATTCAAGAAACCCTCAACTTGTCCCAGTTGCAGGCATACGCAACTGGCGGGACAATTCACGTCATCGTCAACAATCAGATTGGTTTTACGACGCCTCCTTCGGAGTCGCGCTCCATGACCTACGCCACCGATGTGGCGAAGATGTTACAGATTCCGATTTTTCACGTGAACGGTGAAGATCCTGAAGCCGTGGCTCAGGTCGTGCAGCTTGCGATGGATTTTCGTCGTACTTTTTCTCGTGACGTGGTCATCGACATGTATGGTTACCGTCGTCATGGCCACAATGAGACAGACGAGCCTGCGTTTACTCAGCCCTTACTTTACAAGGCAATTGCTGAACGTTCGGGCGTGCGCGAGGGGTACCTACAGAGCTTACTTGGCTTGGGTGAAGTCACTCGCGAAGAAGCCGATCAAATTTCTGTTGAACGCCGCGCTCATCTAGAACTCGAATTGAGTGAAGCCCGTCGGGCGGATTATGTCCGTATTCACGATTGGCTGGGCGGAGTCTGGCAGGGCTACCAAGGCGGTCCCGAGTTGGACGTGGCAGACGTGGACACCGGCGTAAAAGCGGATGTAATTTGCGAGCTAATGAAGCGCCTGACGGATATGCCCGAGGGTTTTAGTCCAAACAAAAAGATTGTTCGTTTACTCAAGCAGCGCCGCGAAATGGGCGAAGGCAAGCGACCCTTTGATTGGGGCGCAGCGGAGACTGCCGCATTTGCTACACTCGTCACTCAAAATGTGCGCGTTCGCCTTACTGGCCAAGACTGTGGTCGTGGCACGTTTAGCCATCGCCACGCTGTGTTGCACGATTCTGAAAACGGTCGTCGCTTCTTGCCTTTGAGCCAATTGGATTCCGATCAGGGGTCAATTGAGATTTACAATAGCCCCTTGAGTGAGGCGGGCGTGCTTGGTTACGAATACGGTTACAGTTTAGACTGGCCCGATGGTTTGGTTATGTGGGAGGCGCAATTTGGCGACTTCGTCAACGCTGCCCAAGTCATCATCGATCAGTTTATCTCCAGCGCAGAAGATAAATGGAAACGCCTGAGTGGAATCGTCATGCTCTTGCCTCATGGTTTTGAGGGGCAAGGTCCTGAACACTCCAGCGCTCGTATCGAACGTTTTTTGATGCAATCGGCCGAAGACAATATGCAAATTTGTCAGCCCACGACCCCCGCTCAGTACTTTCACCTCTTGCGTCGTCAAGTGATACGCAGATGGCGTAAACCTTTGATTGTGTTCACTCCCAAGAGTCTCTTGCGCAACCCCAAGGCGGTCAGTTCGCTGGAAGAACTAGAGACGGGCACCTACCAGCGCATCTTAGCCGATGAACGTGAGAATCAGGCCGACACCAAAAAGGTACTTCTCTGCTCTGGTAAGATCTACTTTGAGCTTGCTCGTCAACGGGAGGAGCGCAAGCGAGATGACGTCGCAATCATTCGTATCGAGCAGCTCTATCCCTTACGTGAAGATCAACTGAAGGAGGCGCTTGCACCATATTCTGAAGGCACTCCGGTGCAGTGGGTACAGGACGAACCCGAAAATATGGGAGCGTGGCGCTTCATGAACGCGCATTTTGGACGCAACCTCTGTGGGGCCTATCCTTTCGACTGCGTGAGTCGTCCTGCCTCGGCCAGCCCCGCTACTGGGTCTGCTCAGTCTCATAGAATCGAAGAAAAGACCATCATGGACGCTGTCTTTGGCATTGAGAGCCCTAGTTAAATTTTGGGCCGTGTATTTATGCGGTCGCGGTGACATTCGTTGCCATCAGTTTTTTTAAGTATTCAATTGAATTAGGCTCATGCAAATAGTTGCTGTGCCCGATTATTAAGCAATCAGTAGGAGTTCGACGGATGGCCGTTGAGTTGAAAGTTCCGCCAGCAGGCGAGTCAATCACAGAAGTGCAGATTGGCGAGTGGCTGAAAAAGGAAGGCGATTCAGTTCGTCGAGACGAGATCATCGTCGTCATTGAAACCGATAAGGTGACAGTGGAACTGCCCGCGCCAGTGGACGGTGTACTCACTAAAATCACAATCGGTGACGGGGAAGACGCTAACGTGGGCGATTTAATCGGTTTGATGGAAGAGGGCGCCGTAGCTGCTCCTTCTCCTGCCGAGAAAGTCGAGACCCCAGAGGTTGCAGCAGCAGTCACCCCAGCGGCAGTCGCCCCTGCGGCGGTCGCGGCTTCTACTTCTGTGCCGACAAGTGTTCGCGATTCGCTGCCTCCAGAGGCATTTGCGCGCGTAATGCCTTCGGCTCGGCGGGTGGCTGAGGAAGCGGGCATCTCCGTGGCTCATGTGAAACCCACGGGGCCTGGTGGCCGCACTCTAAAAGAAGATGTGCAGCGTCATCTAGCGGCACCTCCGTCGCTATCACCAAATCCGACTGGGTTTGCACCTGCTCCGGGGGGCCTGGCGCCCGCCACTGCTCATACTCCCGATCCGCGAGGTGAGGAGGTCGTGAACATGACTCCCATGCGTCGCAAGATAGCAGAGCGTCTTGTGCATGCTCAGCAGCAAATGGCCTTGCTGACCACCTTCAACGAGGTGGACATGACCAACGTCATGGCATTGCGTAAGCAGTACCAAGATCTATTTGTAAAGAAGTACGGCATCAAGCTGGGCTTCATGTCTTTCTTTATCAAAGCCGCCATTGAAGCTCTTAAGGAGAATCCTTCGGTCAACGCTGAGGTAAATGGCAAAAAGATCATTTACAAGAATTTTTACGACGTGGGCGTCGCCGTCGGCGGGGGCAAAGGTCTAGTGGTTCCCGTGATCCGCGATGCGGATCGCTTGAGCTTTTCTCAGGTCGAGCAGACTATCTTTGACTTTGGTACTCGCGCTAAAAAGAACGCTATCAAGCTCGAAGAGCTGCAAGGCGGGACATTCACCATCTCCAACGGTGGCATTTACGGCTCGATGCTTTCGACCCCCATCGTCAACCCCCCTCAAAGTGGTATTCTTGGCCTGCATAATATTGTGCAACGCCCTTGGGTTGTAGACGGCAAGGTGGAGGTGCGCCCCATCATGTATCTAGCGCTTACCTACGACCATCGCATAGTCGATGGGCGAGAAGCGGTTACGTTTCTTAAGCGCATTAAAGAATGCATCGAATCACCTTCTCGTATTCTCATAGAAGTATAATACCTTCTCGATCTTTTGTATAAACTGCATGCGGTGCGACGTCTTGTTTCATCGTTTCGAGCCCCGGGAAGTACTCCTGGGGTTTCGTATTAGTTCTGGTCTTATCCCCCCATTGTAAAATCATGTCTCAGCACGACGTTATCATTATTGGTGCAGGACCTGGCGGCTACGTAGCTGCTATCCGTGCCGCTCAACTGGGCCTCAATACAGCTGTTGTGGAGCTCGAAACTCGCCTTGGAGGCACTTGCCTACGAGTTGGCTGTATTCCTAGTAAAGCTCTTCTTGAGGCGAGCGAACGCTACGAGGAAGCCTCTAAACACCTGGGAGACTTCGGAATCAACGTCGGTGACGTTGGCCTGGACCTTGACAAAATGATGGCGCGTAAAGACAAGATTGTAACTGGTCTTACCGACGGCATCGCCTTTCTTTTTAAGAAGAACAAGATCACCCGCTACAGCGGGCGCGGGTCCATTGCCGCTCCTGGTCAAGTAGTGGTTGAGAACAACGAGGGCGAAAAAACAGAGCTTACCTGCAAGCACATCATTGTGGCGACCGGCAGTAGCGTGGCGACTCTTCAAGGCGTTGAGCTAGACGGTGATCGTATCGGAACCAGCACCGAAGCTTTGAAGTACCCCGAGGTGCCAGAGCATATGGTGGTGATTGGTGCTGGCTACATCGGCATGGAGATGGGCTCAGTTTGGCGTCGTTTGGGCTCCAAAGTGACAGTTGTCGAATACCTGGATCGCATTCTCCCCGGTATGGATTCTGAGATTGCTAAAGAAGGTCTCAAGCTCTTTAAGAAACAAGGTTTCGAGTTTAGGCTGGGCTCTAAGGTGACATCGGCTCGCCTTGACGGTGAGAAGGTTGTTGTTGAAATCGAGGGGCAAGAGTCAATTGTGGCGGACAGAGTCTTGCTTTCTGCAGGGCGAACTCCCAATACCGAAGGACTGAATATTGAGGGCATGGGTATCGAAACCGATCGCCGCGGCTTTATTCGTGTAGATGAGCACTACCGCACCAATGTGCCGGGCGTTTACGCAATTGGAGATGTGATTGGTGGCGCAATGTTAGCGCACAAGGCTGAAGAAGAGGGTGTTGCCCTTGCCGAAAAACTTGTTACAGGCGTTGGCCATGTAAATTATGGAGTCATTCCGGGAGTGGTTTATACTCATCCCGAGATTGCGACGGTGGGCAAAACCGAAGACGAGCTTGCGGAGCATGGTATCGACTTTAAGAAGGGTGTATTCCCCTTCATTGCTAACGGTCGCGCTCGCGCTCTCAATGAGACAGATGGCAAGGTAAAGGTTCTTGCAGACGCTAAGACGGATAGAATCTTAGGTGTTCACATCATTGGCGCTCGAGCCGGGGACTTAATTGCAGAGGCTGTCACAGCGATGGAGTTTGGTGCGAGCTCCGAAGACCTCGCTCGAGTCTGTCATGCTCACCCCACCTTGTCCGAATGTGTGCGCGAGGCAGCATTGGGCGTAGATGGTCGTGTCCGTCAGATGTAAAAAAATCGAATACGACTGAACGTGTTCAGGTCGTGAGGGCGCTTTGGTACCGAGAGTACCAAGGCGCTTTGTCTTTTTGTTTGAAGGGCGGCGGGCGTAATTTTTTGTAGAGAGTGCATATTTCCCGGTAATTTCTACAATGAAGCTCTACTTTGATGTAGTTGGGGGTAGGTGAGAACGTCCAGTCACGGCGCGCCGAGAATTGTCATCATGGTTTTCGGAGCTATGCTGAATAGGTGCTTCAATTAAGATGGCTTTCCTTATTCGTCGTAGCGACACTTCCCTCTTGTTTGGTCTATGATCAAGCATTGATCGACGGCGCTGAGGGTACTCCTGCCGATATTGGTAGCGCATCGGGCGCGAGCGGAGGCACTGGAGGGGGCGACTCTTCCGGAGGTAGAGGTGGGGACTTTACAGGAGGCTCCGGTGCAAGTTCTACCGGAGGCTCGGGCGCTACAAATTCGGGTGGTGGCGGTCTCAATATTGGAACCGGAGGAGTGAGCGCTGGAGGAACTGGCGCTACCGGAGCAACCGGTGGAATGGCCACAGGCGGCACAGCACCAGCAGGTGGCACCGGGGGAGGGTCAGGCGATCCTTGCGATACTGAGACGCCCGAGTTTACAGGGGTTTCGTCTGTTTATCTGATAGATTCATTTGATACTGATGCTACGCCTTATTCCGACACCGTTCCTCAACTTGCTTCGGAGGTGACTGGCTTTTGGGGAATTGCGGCCGATTCGGGGGGGACATACCAGCCCATTTCTGAATTCCTTTCCTGGAAAGAAACTGGTGGTTACGAGGAGAGAGGCTGTACCGCTCAAGGAAATTTGGCGTTTCATGCCACTGCCTCCAATGCGGAATGGATGAGCTTGGATGCTCAGATGATGTTTAAGCGGACCGATTCAGCAGACTTGTCAGACTACGACGGTATCATTTTTCACGCGAAGAGTTCCGAATCGATACTTCTCTCTGTGCGGTTTGAAAGTCCCGGAGGAGGAGGCGACGAATTCTTCTTCAAAACGATTGGCTCGACGTGGAAACAATATGTGGTTCCATTTTCGAGAAGTACCGGTTTTGTGAAGAGCAACGCGAAGTTGATTAAGCTGGTTCCCAAAAGGTCGGGGGCTAGCGCGCCGATTGACTTTTGGGTTGAGAACTTGAGTCTCTACAAAGAATAATAGTTGAGCTCTCGCCTCTCCGTGGACACGGCTACTTTAAGTCGCAGGGAGGCGGACAAATTGTGCCAGAGGATCAGGACACGAAGGTCTTCCCGGTCGCGCAACTTTTGCGAATTGCCCAGTAAGTTTCGGAGGGTACAGAGTAGAGCGCCGTCAGCGACGCCCTACTCTGTATCCTCAGTCAAAAACTTAGGGTTTGCCGTTACTGGTACCCAATACACGAGTGCGTACTGTGAAGACGCTATCACCGCTCAATACGCCACCACGTCCAAATAGACGCCCGCTTTCCCAATTGGAAAGCCCAAGTTCAGGGCGATTGAGAGCATATTGCCCGTCTACCCAACGGGTGAAGCCGTCTCCAACAAAAGGAGCGTTGACGTTGGACCAAAAACGTTCAAATTCATGTGAGTCTTCTGAAAGAAGGCAGGCTACAAATTGTGGGCTTTGCTCATTAAAGAGAGCACAGCCTTCGTCCATCGTCTCAACTATTTTTAGAGTCACTTCCGGTGAGTTCTCCCATTCCCACTCGTGACCTAATTGATCGCCGCCAATGGTTTGCGCTTGATTTTCTTCGACATCTCCCTGGGCGCGACCAATTTGCACCTTTTTGCTGAATAATTCGGCCGGTACACAATCTTCACCCCCCGCGGCCACATGCAATTTGTAGTTCGCAGAGCGTCGCTCACCGGCCAATTGCATGCCTTTTAAGAATGCTGGCATCAACCGAGAGGCTTCGCTTCGAAGAATGCAGCAGGTGTTGAGAGTGTTGCAGACTTTTCTATCGAGACAGTCAGCCACGACCTGAACGAGTTTGTTTTCGAGAGTGTTTTTTCCAGCAAAGAGCCAAGCTCCTCCTGTGCCATGGAGGCTGACGGGCACACCTGCACTTTGAGCTAAACTACCGAGAGTGTCGACCGCGGCTCCAGAACCACGAGCGACGGCAAGGGCCAATCGCTGGTCGCCAAATAGAGCCCAACCAGCTGCATGTGCGGCACTATCTACTACGGTCACAGCTCCTTCAGGTAGGCCAGCTTCTTGAAGAGCAGGTCGGGTGGCAAGCTCAATAATTGCCTTGGCAGTTTTCAACGCATCGCGGCCGATTCGAAATACTACGGTATTTCCTCCACGTAATACACCGGTTGCATCGGCTACAACATTGGGGCGTCCTTCAAATACAAAGGCTACAACACCTAACTCGGCGCCCACCAGCTCGGCCGTCCACGAGCCGTGGTCTACCTTTTCTATCACCTTGCCCCGCACAGAGCTTGCCCGAGCCCAGCCTTTGAGGCCTTCTATCATGCCTTGACGCATGGAGTCGGTTGCCTCAAGGCGAGTGGTTGAACGCCCGCTGGATTGAGCATCTACAATATCTTGCTCGTTGATTTTCTTTATTTGTGCCCAAATTTTTTCGTCGGAAAGACGCTGGGCAAATTTGTCAAAGAAACTATCAATCGCTTTGTCCGTTACCGCACTCATCTCTCCAAACGCACTCACGGTGCGGGCGACTGCGTCTCTTGCTATTTTTTGCTCGGAAGCAGGTATATGAAGAATTTCTTCGGTCTTTTCAACTACAGCGAGGGAGTCACCTTCGCAAAAGGCCAGGGCCAATTTTTCGTCAACAATCAATGCACGATTGCCGCCGACGAGAAGTTGCATGCCAGGGGTGAGGGCTGAGAGGGGCTGGGCTTTACTCATGGGGGCAAGCTGGCCTGGGGCAGGGCCGGTGTCAAAGTGCCCTTTTTATTCATTGTTGGGGGGTAGATGACGCAAAGCTTGCTCAAATCCCTTGCCACAGAGCCCCTAATGGGGGCAAAAACACCTCTACATCATGCCAATTATTGATTTACGTGGAAAACGAGCTCTCGTCGCCGGAGTTGCCGATGCCGGCGGTTTCGGATTTGCCATTGCCAAAGCACTCTACGAGTGTGGCGCGACTGTATCGGTTGCGACCTGGCCCCCTGCTATGGGCATCTTTGAAAAGATGTTGGAGCGCGGAAAATTCGACGCTGCCCTCAAGCTGTCTCCCGGACACCTTGCCCAGACTGATTCTCTTGTGTTTGAGAAAATCTATCCGATGGATGCAGCCTTTGACACGATGGACGATGCTCCTGATGATGTGAAGACTAACAAACGCTACGCTCAGCGTGGAGACTTTAGTATTCAAGGAGTAGCCGACCGTTGGAAGGCAGACTTTGGCGATGACTCTTTGGATGTTTTAGTGCACTCCTTAGCCAATGGACCCGAGGTTCATCTTGACTTGCTTGACACGAGCCGCAAAGGATACCTCGCCGCTCTCGGTATGAGTACCTATTCGCTCACGAGTCTTTGTCATCGCATGTGTCCGATGATGAACAAGGGGGGGGCTATATTGAGCCTCAGTTACTTGGCGGCCGTGCAGGTGATTCACGGTTACGGCGGAGGCATGTCATCGGCTAAAGCCGCTCTTGAGTGTGATACCCGCTACCTGTCGTACCAATTGGGTCGCAAGTACGGTTTGCGTATCAATACGATTTCGGCTGGCCCATTTTTATCCCGCGCTGCGAACGCGACCGGCGTTGTGGGAGATTACATTGACCATTACGAGAAGCACGCTCCTTTGCAGGAGAAGCTCACTCAAGAGGAGGTTTCTAACTTTGCGGCGTTCATGTGCAGCCCCCTTGCTAGCGGTATGACCGGAAGCGTTGTGTACGTGGACAAAGGTTTTCACGCCCTAGGAATGTCCTACGGCTAAAGCGAGGTTTGTGGCGCAGCTGCGTACTCAACGGCGTCGTCGGTCGATACTCGTGTGCCAAAGCACTTCCAGTATCGGCGACTTAGTCGTTGAGACCTCGCGACGCGCCACCGGCTTCTAGTACCAAAGGTCGGAACTTCGTGCCGGGTTTTGGTACCCATGAGACAAAAAGTAGTACCGAGGGCAAATAGGGAGGCTATTGCGGGTTTCATCAGGCCCCCACTTCAGTTGGGTCTGGTGAAACCCGGCACGGACTTCCGGCACGAGGTACTAGGTACCGTTTTGGCGTTCTGATTGGTCTCGCTTGAGGCGTCTTGGGGCGATGTTTTGACGACAAAATAGAAAGAGGCCGAAACCAATTGGTCTCGGCCTCTTTTAGGGTGGGTTCTTTTTAGTAGAACTCTACGTCGTCGATGCTGATGTCGTAGGGGAGGAGACTTTCACCATCTGGCTTTTTTACCGCCTTTACGGTGCGAACGGCAAAGGCCATACTCGTCAAGCCTGTTACATTTACGGAGTTTCCACCAATTTTCTCGACCCAATCAGCCATTTTGACGCTGTCGAAGGGAACTTCGAACTCTTGCCAATCAGTGCTGAGTGGGAGGGCTTTACTCTTGAAAACCGCCCCTGTGGCCGCGTCGGCCTCAGGAGTTACGAGTTGCAACAGGATCTTGTCTTCGCCACTTGCGCTCTTTGCCTTGAACTTGATCCCGGTGAACTGGCTGGCATCGTAACAGTTCGTTGCGGTCGCGCTCCACTCCGCAAAGGGGGTAGAGACAGCAGCCCATTGACCCCAAGCATTATCTTTATTCCATGGAGTTGCACACCAAGTCTCGTCACCGGCGCCACTGCAGCTGATGTTCAGGTGCGCTGGATTCGTGGAACTTGCTCCACCCATACCCGATGCATCATCAAGAGCGATGAGAGGAGGGGTGGTCAAACGACCCGAGCCGTCGTTGTACTCATGCTCCCAAGAACCCGTGCGACCGTCCGAATCTTCGCTGAATACGGGGTTCTCACCCACGTAGGTGTTGTGATTGAAGTCGTCGATCATTGTGGGGGTACCGGTTGCTACCTTCGTCGTATCGCAACCGGGATGACCGCTACCCGTATTACCGGTCGACCCGGAACCGGTGCTTGCCCCTGCACCTGTTGCGCCGCTGCCATTGCTTGCGCCTACGCCGTTGCCTCCACCCATGTTGCCAGTGCTGCCGCTGCCGGTGCTGCTGCCGCTGCCAAATGTGGAGTTTCCTCCGCCGGTGCCACCGGGAGTGACCGCGTCGTCGCTGCTACAAGCGAAAGTGAATGTTCCTGCAAGAAGAAGAATCGAAGCCAGTTGAATACTACGCATAATTATAATCCTAAAAGTACGGCGCCAACGGCCGATTTCGTTTCACAAAAGAATATTCGCCAAACCGCACATCAGTGGGGTCCGACTTCTACGGACTACAAGTTAGCTGTAAATTCTTAAGTCGCCATGGACAATTTGTTCATAACCGCCATCCAGAAAGCGCTTTCTTTTAGTTTGTTTTTGTCATGAGTAGAAAATTACAGCACGATTGTATGTGTGCGCCCTTTGCCTCCAGCGCCCCGCTGTCTCCAATTCGGTGAAGGTGCAAGAATCATATCTCCCTACTCAAACGGAGATGTCGTCTGGGCTTCATTCTAATTTGAGTGAATGATTGCAGAAACACTGCGTGTTTGTTGTTCGTGACTCCAACTTCCCGAGCAAAAACAAACATGCGATCATCAGGGGGGCTGCTAGTCTGCAAACATTCTGCTCTTGCTTGTTTCTCCTCTCGCGTCCCCCTTTCTATTTCCCGTAGTGAACTTATGAAAACTCGTTCCTTTCTTTCCGCCTCCTTACTTCTCTTGGCTTTGGCTTGCTCCGGTAGTGGGACAAGCGGCTCCTCCGGCCCATTTAGTGGCTCTTCACTGCAGGGAATCACTGCGGTAGGCGGTTCTGTGACAACGGAGCTCCGCGCAGACGAAACTGGCAATAGTGCTCTTTCTGTCCAGGGGCCCCAAGCTGAGGGCAGTAGCTTTAGCCTGGCGTTGGCCAATGGTGCCGCGGCTGGCTCCGTGGGAGTCAGTTTTCGGGTGCGTGCCAGTTCAAACGTGAGGTTTTCGGTCACAAGTCCTGGTGTGGTTCCGGTAGAACAGGGAGGCAGTTGTGTCGCCTCAGGTTCCTTGGCCTGCTGGGACGTTCACGGGTTGAGTCTAGCTGTCACGACAGGCTGGCAAACCGTGACGATCTCTTGGGCTCAATTGCAACAATCGGGCACTGGGGTGGCTGCGACTTTTTCTCCAGACCAAATCAGTTCCCTGAACTGGCAACCAGAAGGAGTGGGCGCTTTTAATGTGTGGATAGATGATGTGGTATTTCTCACACAAATTGACGTCCCCACGACGAGTCCTGTGGTCGGTAGCGGCTCGGGAGGATCGGGAGCGGCCCCAGCAACAGGAGGAACGACCGGAGGAGGCCCCACAGGGGGAAATTCAGCCGCTACAGGCGGCACAACTGGCGGCAGTTCAACAACGACAGAGTGGGACAACGTTATAATCACAGCGCCCGCGGACAATCGTTTAGGAAAATACGTAACACAGGCAATGTTCAACTCGGCATTTCCTCGCCGCAACGCAATTTATAAATACAACAAGCTTTTGGCCGCGGTCGATCACTTTCCCGATTTTGCCAGTTGTTGCAGCACCGACGGTAAAAAGCGTGAAGTAGCGGCGTTTTTGGCTCATGTTCAACACGAATCAGACAACCTAGAGGCCGCAGAAGAATATTCACCACAGAGTGTGTACTGCACCAGTTCGGCTGAGCATGCCTGTACAGCAGGAAAGAGCTATCACGGTCGCGGTGCTTTGCAGATCACCCACAATTACAACTATCATTTTGCTCAGTTGCTCATGGCAGAAAAAGGCAAAAATATAGATCTTCTTGCACGCCCCGAGCAGGTAAGTGTTGATGATGAATTAGTTTGGATGACCGCTTTGTGGTTTTGGATGCAGGGAGATCCTTCCTATTCTACAACCATGCAAAGCATTTTTGCGAGCCAAGGGTTTGGCGCAACCATCGAAAAGATCAATGGCGAGCTAGAGTGTGGCGGTAGAGGACCCAGCGAAGTGACTCAGCGTGTTAAGTACTTTAAAGAGTGGTGTGCTCGCCTGGGCGTGGACCCCGGTGCTGATTTGAGATGTTAGGGTAGAGGTAGCGACTTTGAAGAGTCGTAGTTCGGGGGCCCGAGGCGCAATATGCTCCTTGGGCTTTTTCTATTGAAGATACGCTATCGATGAGCCGAAGAGATGGTAAACACCACACCGAATGACACCCTGAGGGCGGGTCTTTTTTGACGTTTGGCGATGGCTTAGGTGTCTTGGGGGTTTGATGGGACGCTCACGGGTAGCCCTTTGGAAGAGCCCAGGCGCAATTCGACGATTATTTGGCTCTAAAAAATTAGGGCTTGACCAAGGCTACCGCCAGCCACATCTTGTGTGTCCGAGGTGATTCGGCGGCTGCTACTTGAAGTAGAGGCGCGAGTCCCAAAGGGATCTGACTGATGCTAGCGCCGGGGGGCGCAGCGGGAAGAAGGGGGCCTTCACATGAAAGTCGCCTTTTGAGGGGAATAGGTTTCTCCATTCCTTGGTTGATGAATCACCGGTCGCTGAGCTTGCAAATGATTGTGAATCAAATGCATCGTCCGCGGGCCATTCAAGGCAAATATTTTGAGAGAAGAAAACACACAGGCTGCGGAAAAGACCATGACTCTCTTGGTGCTCGAAAAAGGGGCCGAGTGGCCGACTTGGGGCACGGGTATTCGTACTCGAGCTATGAATTCTGCAGTGGCGGTCCAGGCGGACGATGAAACGATGGCGGCATTTGAGGTGCGGGTTCTTCATCGTTTATCCCGCTTGAAGAAAAGCGGGATCTCTCTGCAGGCAGCGGGCTACGCTTGCGCTTTGCGAACAGGGACGCAATCGACGTTTCGTAAACGTTTGTGTTTGCATCTGTTAAAAGAGTTGAGTTCATCCCCGCCTACAAGCGCAGCGGAGTTAGTCTTAGCAGGAGGCTCTTGGGACACTGAAGGTGATGAAGGCAGAGCACGTGCTCAATTAATTGCTCTTTGGGGAGAACTCTCCGAGCAGGTGCCAGGACGCCTTGTTTCTGTTCGCTTTGAGGACCCGCCCTGCGAGAGCGGCGTTTTTAAGGCCGCAGAACAGCTTAACTCACCAAATTCTAACAAGGTGAGGCGTTTTCTTTAGGCGTAGCCTCTCCTTTTTGGGTTGAAGGCGTAGTCCCATTAATTGGCTGTTTGGGCTGCTGGTTGCACGCTGGAGTTCAGGGCTGGGACCTCGGGGTTTGCCTCGGGGTTGCCTCCTCGCAGTCGACGAAGTGCTCCAAGAAGCATGGAGACTGTGCCCCAGGTAAGTCCCGTGACTACGCCAGCGTCTATCAAGCCGCGCCAAGGCTGGGGCAATTGTCGAACGGCGACAATTGCGAGCAGGACGGCAAATGTTACGCCCCATGCCGCTGCCTTCTCCCGTCGAGTCGCGCGGAAAAAAGCCATAGCAAAGAGTGGAGCGAGTAGAACCAAGTGAGGCTCGGGATTTTGCGTCAAGTAATGAGCCCGCGCGAGAACCCGAGGCACAAAGCGCAGGTGAAAACCTCGATGACCTTCAAGATAGCAATTGCTTACTGCCCAAATTGCGCAGATGCCGAGTTGCCAGGGCGCCATTTGTCCTGATGTGAGAGCCTCGAGCGCGATGGCACTCAAGCGTACAATTGCCTGAGTGAGCAACAAGACCACTCCGCCTACGGCCCACATAAAGAGCAAGTTTCGGCGAGGCGCGTTCTTTTTTTGAACATGCGAGGGGACGTCGGAGACCATGAGCGGCGCATTGTGCCAGCTTCGTGCACAGGGTCACGCGCTTAACGACTCTAGCGGGTAAATAAATGGGCTCCGAGCCAGAACCTGCATCAAATTCCCGGTTTTGTATTTGAGTCTTGCTGGAAATTGGCGCCCTATGGCAAACTAGACCTTGTCTGTACCCTCGGCGCTTTTTGTTGAGGACGAGAGTAAGCGATTTTCATGCCGATTGAGAGAGCCTCCCGACGAGTTGCCATCATTGATGGATTGCGCACACCATTTCAGAAACAGTCGACCGGCTTCACTCGAATGAGTGCGCTCGATTTAGCCACAAGTTTGGTCGGGGAGCTGGTCGCTCGCTCGAACATCGATATTCGGGAAATAGATCAAGTTGTGTTTGGCCAGGTCCTCCCTTCAATAGAAGCCCCAAATATTGCCCGCGAGTTGGTGCTGGCAGCTGGCCTTCCTAGTTCCATTGAGGCATTTAGCGTTTCTCGTGCTTGTGCGACGAGCTATCAGTCGACTGTGAGTGCTGCTCAGGCTATCTCGACAGGTGCTGCCAACTGTGTGATAGCGGGGGGAGCCGATAGCGCCACTGATATTCCAATAACAGTGAGTAAACCTCTAGCGTCAGCTCTACTCAACGCAAGTAAGGCTCGTACCATGGGGGCCCGTTTGCGCGCATTCAGTCATCTGCGTCCTCAAGACCTCATTCCCGTGCCCCCCGCCATTCGAGAGTTTTCTACCGGGCTTACAATGGGAGAAAGCGCCGAGAAAATGGCCAAAGAAAATGGAATTTCCCGAGGGGCGCAGGATGAGTTTGCTCACCGTAGTCATCATCTTGCCGCCCAAGCATGGAAAGAAGGCCGTATTGGTCAAGATGTCATGACTGTTTACAATTTGCCGAATTTTCAACCTATCAATCAAGATAATCTGGTTCGAGGCGATTCGACCATTGAAAGTTACGCCAACTTGCGCCCCGCCTTTGACAGAAAACATGGCACGGTGACAGCGGGCAATAGCTCGCCTCTCACGGACGGCGCGGCGGCACTAATTCTCACCACCGAAGAGCGCGCCCAAGAGTGGGGGGTTACTCCTTTGGGCTACATTCGTTCTTACGCTTTCGCTGCCCTGGACCCCCAAGAACAATTGTTAATGGGGCCTTCCTACTCGACTCCTTTGGCTCTTGAACGAGCCGGTTTGTCGTTGGTTGATATTGATTTAATAGATATGCACGAAGCTTTTGCCGCTCAAGTTCTTAGCAATACTCAGGCATTTGAGTCGAGAAAATTTGCCAAAGAGAAATTAGGCAGATCTCAGAGCATTGGTCCGATTGATTGGGATAGCTTCAATGTAAATGGCGGTTCATTGGCATTGGGGCACCCTTTTGCAGCCACAGGTGCTCGGCAAATTATGCAGACATTGAGAGAACTGAGGCGCCGCGATGGTGAGTTTGCCCTTTGTACCGCGTGCGCAGCCGGCGGAATTGGCGCCAGTATGATTTTGGAGGCGAACTAATGAACGAGTCAAGTATTCGGACCTTGCGATTGAATCGAGGGGAAGACGGCGTGGGATTGATAGTTTTTGACGCCCCCGGAGAAAGCGTCAATACGTTGCGTTCGGACTTTGCCGAAGAATTTCATCGAATTTTTGATGAAATTGAGCGTGATGAATCACTGAGAGCCCTTGTTCTTTCTTCTGCCAAACCAGACTGCTTTATAGCAGGAGCCGATATCTCCATGTTGGAGAGGATCTCCTCAGCTGAATTAGGCACCAGCTTGTCCCAAACCGGGCAAACGGCGGTTGAGAGAATCGCTCAAAGCCGCATTCCCGTTGTAGCGGCTATCCATGGTGCCTGCCTGGGGGGGGGCTTGGAGATAGCCCTAGCGTGCGCCGGACGCGTTGCCAGTCTCTCACCAAAAACCCGTCTCGGTTTGCCAGAGGTACAATTGGGGATCTTGCCGGGTATGGGAGGTACTCAACGTTTGCCTGCGCTTGTAGGACTTTCAGCGGCGCTCGATCTCTTGCTCAGTGGCCGGCAAGTCTCTGCCGAGAGAGCACAAAAGATGGGTCTGGTAGATGAAGTGGTGCCTTATGGAGTGCTCACTCAGGTAGCAATCGCTCGCGCCCTTCAGCTTGCAGAAGAAAAAGGTGCAGGACGATTCAGTGCTCTACGCGACTTGTTGCATACAGACGAGCTGCGCGAGCTGGCGCTGGCAGAAAATCCAATTGGTAGAAAGTTGGTCTTTGATCAAGCGCGCAAACGACTTCTTGAAAAGAGTTTGGGAAATTACCCCGCGCCAGAGAAAATTCTTGATGTCGTTCGATTTGGTCTAGAAAGGGGGCTGCGCGCCGGCCTGGTGCGTGAGGCGGAGGCTTTTGGTGAGCTTGTTGTCTCTAGAGAGGCCGCCTCGTTGCGGCACCTCTACTTTAGCGGCCAGTCGCTCAAGAAAGATGCAGGAGCTTCCAGTGAGACTCGGCCCCGTTCTGTAGGAACCATCGGGGTTCTAGGGGCAGGGCTGATGGGCGCGGGAATCGCCTACGTATCCAGTGTAAAGTCTGGGCATTTTGTTCGTCTAAAAGACGTGGCCGAGATCAATATTGAACGAGGTCTTGGCACCGTTGGTAAGCTTCTGCAAAAACAGGTGGAAAGGCGGCGAATGAGCGCGCGAAAACGCGCACGCCATCTTGCAAAAATCACCCGCACAACCGACTCGGCGACTCTTAGAGTCTGCGATGTCGTCATAGAAGCTGTTTATGAGGACCTCGATTTAAAACGTCGGGTTCTCAAAGAGGTGGAAGACAATTGTAGTGCAGAAACCATTTTTGCATCGAATACTTCTTCATTACCCATCAGTAAAATAGCTGAGGGGGCTCAATATCCAGAGCGCGTTATTGGCATGCATTACTTTTCGCCAGTCGAAAAGATGCCTCTACTTGAGGTGATTACAACTAAAAAGACGGCCGATTGGGTCACAAAAACTTGTGTCGAGTTGGGACGGAGCCAAGGGAAGACCGTAATCGTCGTCAACGACGGGCCCGGTTTTTATACGACACGTATTTTGGGTCCCTATTTGAACGAGGCTGCTTACGCTCTTGTAGAAGGCGGGGGAGTTGAGGCGATTGACCACGAGCTCGTTCAGGCTGGTTTTCCTGTGGGGCCCCTAGCGCTCCTCGACGAGGTGGGCATTGATGTAGGTACGCACGTTGCTGAGACTCTTCAT